>Ga0105358_10001045_pt1 | contig 14595 bp, 10 predicted proteins | sample GOMGulsemesocosm_5_FD_83509 | JGI IMG/M metagenome (GOLD analysis project Ga0105358, IMG submission 83509) | Methane-oxidizing microbial communities from mesocosms in the Gulf of Mexico - GOM15C Gulf of Mexico | ecosystem: Environmental > Aquatic > Marine > Cold seeps | place: Gulf of Mexico... | reverse complement strand
AGCTTTCTTTGTTGAGTAATGATGCATCATCAATAACTCTCTGCTCAAATACGCCAATAATGGGTATTTCACAATATTTCTTGTTTTGCTTTAATTCTTTATTGACCCGATATGTTTCATTTCTAATATTATATTTATCATAAATAATCATATGATAAGTATGGCTATCAAGATATGGTATTATTTCTTCTTTTTTATCAATAACTTCAACCTGATACTTCAGGTCCAACAATTGCTGACAAAGGCTCTGATTCGTTGCTAAATCATCTTCAACTAGCAGTATTCTTTTAACTGAGAATAAAGATTTCCCATCGGTCCTTGTTGATTCTTTATCAATCTCGGCATGCTCACTATCATTACCACTCAATAGCACATTTATAGATAAACTTAACATTTTGTCACCCGAAGGAAGGTGAGATATTTTAATATCTCCACCAAACATATGGCATAAATCTTTAACCATGGTCATGCGGGTATTGTGAACACTCAATTCACTCACTTTAATGTCGCTTGTTTGACTAGTAATAAATGACTCTTGTATTTCTAATGGTGTAATAACAAATAAAATGGTCACATTACTCTGTTGGTGAAAATGTGATTTAAGCGATATTGACACCCCTTTACATGACAATATTTCTAAAATATTTTCGGTTAATGCCAAAAACATTTGCTGTAAACGTAACTCATCAGTATTTATAAATTGAGGGACGTCGGCATTAACTACTAGCTTTATTTCTTGGTTTTGTGTTTTAGGGCTTACTTTAAGCATGCTTTCCATACGATTTAAAAACAAATAGAAATCGAATGACTGCTCATTCAACAGTCGCTCCCCTGATTCAATGCTAGAGAGTTCAGTTACGGTATCAACCAGCTGTTCTAAATTTAACGATGCCTCAGATATATTAGTCAAATAGGCACGTGCTTGAGTGGGTAAGTCTTTTTCAGGAAAAATTTCGGCTAAACGTTTAATCACATTTAATGGCGCTCTTAATTCTAAACAGAGTGCTTTGAGAAAGTCAGTTTTTGCTTGGTTTTCTTGATCTGCTCGTTCCTTTGCCAAGATCAACTCTCGTGTCTTAAGTGTAACTTGGTGACTGAGTTCAGTTGAATAAGCAGCCATCATTAAGACCAGTAACTGAAACAATATGCCACCAATCGTACCGCCTAGTAACATGCTCCATACTTGCCAATTTTTCCCTTGCAAAGCCCAAGCATCTTGTTCAGTAATGGAAAATCTCCACGTACGCGAAAATACATTAATGTCGATCTCATCAACTAAGCGATCTTTTTGTAGTGTTTCTTCTCCAAATAAAAATAAATAGCCACTGCTTCCAGTATCTCGAATAAATATTTTTACATTAAAACTATCTTGATATTGCTCTATTTTTCTAAACAATGCTTTAAACTGCAGCACAGCAACGATAAAACCAGTGACTCTGCTATTATTTTTTCCAGCAATAAAGCCATAAGAAGTGGTCATGTGTTGTGTACTTACTGGAAAAAAAACAAGCACTCCTGGGTTTGAGAAATCATCTTGCACCAGCGTTAATGGCGGACTAGCAACCATGGCGTATTGTGATGCAGCTAAAGAGATAGCCCGTCTTTTTTCCTGGTTTAGATACAAATCGAGACCAAAAGCTGACTCATTTGAATCATTAGGATAAGTATATTTTACTGGCATATAAAGCAATCGCTCTTTAGCTAACACGGTATTACCCATAACCGTCTGCTCGGTTATGGCATAATTCATTGCTAACTCTGCAGAGCTATCAGCTTCATACAAGGTTTTATTATTAAGAGAAACAATAGGAACCCATTCAAGCGCTCTTATATTTGAAGAATTAACAAATATAAGAGCAGAGAACTCTTTGAATTCATTAGCACTAACTTGCTGACTCGCCATAAACAACGCCGACAAAGCTGTGATTTTCTGCGATATTTTTGTTAATTCATCATTTACGTATGTTTTTATTTGCTGGTGTGTATTATCAAAACTATCAGCGCGTTGATGCAATTGTTGCTGCTGAGATATTTTAAATAATAAACCGATTGCCAAACAACAAAGCACAGAAGAAACAACCACAAAAATTCGTTTTGAAAAGTTAAATTGTTGCTTTCCTTGGGTGAACAAAAATGCAGGAGTTAAAAAGATGGCAACTAAAACACTCGCCGACCAGGTGGTAACAAAAACATAAAATAAACCACCGGAAACTTGTTTTACATCTAATATAGCAACAAGTATCGCAGCTCCTGCTGAGATAATACCCGCAATAGGTCCAATTTTTATAATGAAAATAAAGGCGAGTACACGACTATCAAGCCATTTTTGTTTATTTACTTCTTGGTATGTAATGTATTTTGACCAAAATCCTTGTAGTAGTATGGCGAGCAAACTAATAATTACAGTGCCAATATTCGCGATTTCAACATCGAAATACATAACCAATAAAATACTAAATATAATGTGGCCAATGACAATACTGATCGCAATATAAGATCCCCAGACAATCATCAGGGCACTAGCCAAACCAGCAGCAGGACCGATAAAATTAAGAATAGATGGTGGTTTGACTAAAATACTGGCAAGTATGCATATCCCCACATAAAGTAGGACGGCAATCAACACTCTATTAATTTTATTTTTTATCAAAGTACTGACACATTATTTTTTAAAACCTAAATCTGTATAGAGAAGATAAAACTAATTATTACAAAGTTATATATTATTACAAAGTAAAGTGAATACCCACTATTATCAAATACATCCTTCGTTCTCATCGTCAAATGGTCTTAATAAACAAAATAATCTAACAAATAAGATAATAACATTTGCAGTCAGGGGGCAGTCTGAGCGAAAATAAGCCAAAATTTTATCCTCTCAACTTATTTAACTATTTGGAGCTATTATGCCGTCGCGTCAAGAACTGGCCAATGCAATACGAGTTTTAAGCATGGATGCCGTGCAAAAAGCTAAATCAGGACATCCTGGAGCCCCTATGGGCATGGCTGACATCGCTGAAGTTTTATGGCGTGACTTTCTAAAACATAACCCCACAGATCCAAACTGGGCAGACCGTGACCGTTTTGTATTATCAAATGGCCATGGTTCAATGTTGATCTATTCGTTATTACATTTAACCGGTTATGACTTATCCATTGATGACTTAAAAAGCTTCCGACAGTTACACTCAAAAACACCGGGTCATCCTGAATATGGCTATACGCCGGGTGTTGAAACTACCACAGGTCCATTAGGTAGTGGTATATCAAATGCTGTAGGTATGGCAGTTGCGGAAAGAACGTTAGCGGCACAATTTAACCGCGATGGTCATACTATTGTTGATCACAATACCTATTGTTTCCTTGGTGATGGGTGTTTAATGGAAGGACTTTCTCATGAAGTTTGTTCATTAGCGGGTACTTTAGGTTTAGGTAAACTTATCGCTTTTTGGGATGACAATGGTATTTCTATTGATGGTGAAGTTGAAGGTTGGTTTACTGACAATACGCCTGCACGTTTTGAAGCATACGGTTGGCACGTCATCAGTGTTGATGGTCACGACTCTGCAGCTATTGCCGCAGCAATTGTTGAAGCAAAATCGATAACTGATAAACCATCAATGATCTGTTGTAAAACAATCATAGGTTTTGGTTCACCTAATAAAGAAGGCACACATAATTGTCATGGTGCACCATTAGGTGATGAAGAAATTGCTGCTACTCGTGAAAAATTAAACTGGTCTCATGCCCCTTTTGAAATTCCAAACGAAGTATATGCTGATTGGGATCAAAAAGAAAAAGGTCAATCTAGCCAAGTTTCTTGGAATGACAAATTTGTCGCGTACCAACAAGCACACCCAGAACTTGCTGCAGAATATGAACGTCGTGTGATTAAAGGTGAATTACCTGAAAGTTTTGATGCAAAAGCAGATGCTTATATTCAAGCTTGCCATGAAAAATCTGAAAATATTGCTTCTCGTAAAGCATCACAAAACACCATTGAAGCGTTTGGTGCTATTTTACCTGAATTAATGGGCGGCTCTGCTGATTTAGCAGGTTCAAACCTTACTTTATGGTCTGGCTCAAAAGGCATAGAAACAGATGCAGCCGGTAACTATATTTATTATGGTGTGCGAGAGTTTGGAATGAGCGGCATTATGAATGGTATTTCATTACATGGCGGCTTTATTAACTACGGCGCAACGTTCATGATGTTTATGGAATACGCCCGTAATGCAGTACGTATGTCTGCATTAATGGGTATCCAAAATATTTTTGTTTATACTCATGACTCAATTGGTCAAGGTGAAGATGGTCCAACACATCAACCTATCGAACAATTAACCAATTTACGTACTACGCCAAATATGGATACCTGGCGCCCATGTGATGCAACAGAATCAGCAGTTGCTTGGAAATCAGCAATCAAACGCAATAAAGCACCTACTTCGCTTATTTTTAGTCGCCAAGGCTTACCTGCAATGTCACGCTCAAATGAGCAAGTTGCCGACATAGCTAAAGGTGCATACGTGTTACAAGATTGTACTGGTACTGCTGATGTTATATTAATCGCTACCGGCTCAGAAGTATCTCTAGCGATGGAATCGGCTAAGCAACTTACTGCTAATGGTAAAAACGTTCGTGTTGTTTCAATGCCATCAACCACTACTTTTGATGCACAGAGTGCGGAATATAAAGAGTCGATATTACCAGCATCCGTTATTAAACGTGTCGCTATCGAAGCAGCACATACTGATTTTTGGTATAAATATGTTGGTTTTGCAGGCAAAGTTGTTGGTATGACAACATTTGGTGAATCAGCACCAGGTAATGTTTTACTTGAGCATTTTGGTTTCACTGTTGATAACGTTGTAAATACCGTTAACAGCCTTTAACACCAACCAGATGAATTAGACGATACCAAAACAGTCGTTTCGGTATCGTTAAAAATCTAACTCACACAACGTTGTAAAAACTATGTCTGTAAATATTGCTATTAACGGTTTCGGACGCATTGGCCGCAGTGTTGCACGTGCCTTCTATGAAAATGCCTTTAATGACAGTTTTAATTTAGTTGCCATTAATGAATTGGCGCCTCCTGAAGGTATTGCTCATTTATTAAAATATGATACCACTCACGGTCGTTTTTCATTTTCAGTTGAACAAGAAAACCAGCACCTTGTTGTTGCAGGAGACAAAATAAAATTAAGTCATGCAAAAGCACTTAATGAATTGAATTGGCAAGATCAACATATTGATATCGTGCTCGATTGTACAGGTAAATATGCTAGTCAAAGTGATGGCCAACAATACCTGCAACAAGGCGTGAAAAAAGTACTATTTTCTCATCCTGCAGCCCATGATATTGATGCAACGATTATCTATGGTGTGAACCATCATATTTTAAATAACACTCATAAAGTTGTATCCAATGGCTCGTGTACTACCAATTGTGTGGTGCCAGTGATCAAAGCAATAGATGATATCTTTGGTGTGGAAAGTGGCACAATTACTACCATTCACTCTTCCATGCACGATCAACAGGTCATTGATGCATATCACCCCGATTTACGACGAGCTAGAGCAGCGAGTCAATCTATCATCCCAGTTGATACTAAGCTAGCCATTGGTATTGAGCGTATTTTACCCAAATTTAAAGGCCGCTTTGAGGCGATCGCTGTACGTGTACCTACCGTAAATGTTACTGCAATGGATTTGAGCTTAACCCTAAGTAAAGATGTTGATATCAATGCAATTAATAATGCCATTATCGCAGCACAAAACAATGGTTTACAGGGCATATTGGGTTATACCACTGAGCCACTAGTATCCATTGATTTTAATCATGACCCACACTCTTGCATTGTTGATGGTAATCAAACCCGAGTTAGCCATAAACGTTTAGTTAAAATGCTGATTTGGTGTGATAACGAATGGGGCTTTGCTAACCGTATGTTAGATACAGCAAAAGTGATGGCAAATACTGTTTAAACAATTTTTATTATTTATTCTATAGGAAATATCAAATGTCAGTAATTAAGATGTCCGACTTGGCACTCGCCAATCAAAGAGTTTTGATCCGCGAAGATCTTAACGTTCCCGTTAAAAATGGAAAAATCACTTCTGACGCTCGCCTAAGAGCCGCTTTACCCACACTTAAATTAGCTTTAGAAGCTGGTGCAAAAGTCATGGTAATGTCGCATCTTGGTCGTCCAACAGAAGGTGAGTACAACGAAGAATATTCATTAAAACCGGTAGCTGATTATTTAGCGGCCGCATTAAACTTACCTGTGCGTTTAGCAAAAGATTACCTAGACGGTGTTGATGCAAAAGCCGGTGAATTAGTTATTTTTGAAAATATTCGTTTTAATATTGGCGAAAAGAAGAATGACGATACACTAGCTAAAAAACTTGCTGCATTATGTGACATTTTTGTTATGGATGCCTTTGGTACAGCTCATCGCGCACAAGCAAGTACACACGGTGTTGCAAAGTATGCTGCTACGGCATGTGCTGGCCCACTATTATCAGGTGAATTAGAAGCGCTTGGTAAAGCGCTGGACAAACCTGCTCGTCCATTGGTAGCAATTGTTGGTGGTTCAAAAGTATCGACCAAATTAACCGTCTTAGATTCTCTAGCTAAAATTGTCGATCAACTTGTTGTTGGTGGTGGAATTGCCAATACCTTTATAGCGGCAAATGGGCACAATGTAGGTAAGTCACTATATGAAGCTGACTTACTTGACGAAGCTAATCGTTTAACGTCACAAGCAAAATCAAACGATGGTGATATTCCTGTACCTACTGATGTAATAACGGGGACTGAATTTTCAGAAACTGCCATTGCTACTTTAAAATCAGTTAATGACGTTACCGATGAAGACATGATCTTTGATATTGGTCCAGATTCAGCTAAAGCACTAGCTGAAATAATTAAAAATGCTGGCACCATTGTTTGGAATGGCCCTGTGGGTGTTTTTGAGTTTGACCAATTTGGTAAAGGTACTGAGGCAATCGCTCAAGCCATTGCTGAAAGCTCAGCTTTCTCAATTGCTGGTGGCGGTGATACATTAGCGGCAGTTGATAAATATGGTATCGCCGATAAGGTTTCTTATATTTCAACCGGTGGTGGCGCTTTCTTAGAGTTTTTAGAAGGGAAAAAATTACCTGCAGTTGAAATTTTAGAGCAACGCGCAAAATAGTTTCCCCTAAAACTTACTGGCTTCAAATTATATACTCAGTTGCTTAGATGTATAATTTGAGGCTATATTTATTCAATTCATTTAAAATTATCTATAACCATCTGCTCTTTACTAAGAAATATTTCCAACGTTATATTATTTATCCAAAATATTTTCTTTTAATTTCGTTGTAAACTTACGAAAATCTTCTGCTTCGAAAGCAAGCCACACATTTAAAAACCAAATTTTGTAGTAATTATCGAACATAATTTCTTATCTATAATTTATATGCTTTTAAATACCAAACAGGATGATTTTAACTCGTGCAATTTAATTAATTCATCTGTTATAATTACGATGCGAAACAAATAAGTTTCAATATGAAACTTTTTATTTAATCTATAATTTAAATTATTTGACCTCAATTATTACTTAGGAGTTAGTTCATGGCTTTAGTTTCTATGCGCCAAATGTTAGATCATGCTGCAGAATACGGATATGGTATTCCCGCTTTTAACGTTAACAATTTAGAACAAGTTAGAGCAATTATGATTGCCGCAAACCAAACGAACAGCCCAGTGATCCTACAAGGTTCAGCCGGTGCTCGTAAGTATGCAGGCGCTCCTTTTTTACGTCATTTAATATTAGCGGCTATCGAAGAATTCCCACATATTCCAGTCGTTATGCACCAAGATCACGGAACATCACCTAGTGTTTGTCAGCGTTCTATTCAATTAGGTTTTTCATCAGTAATGATGGACGGCTCTCTAATGTCTGACGGTAAAACACCGTCAAGCTATGAATACAATGTAGATGTAACTCGCAGAACGGTTGAAATGGCACATGCTTGTGGTGTTTCAGTTGAAGGCGAATTAGGCTGTTTAGGCTCACTTGAAACAGGTGAAGCTGGTGAAGAAGATGGCATTGGTGCTGTTGGTATTTTAACGAAAGAGCAAATGTTAACAGATCCTGAAGAAGCTGCTGACTTTGTTAAGAAAACACAAGTAGATGCCTTAGCAATCGCCTGTGGCACATCTCATGGCGCTTATAAATTTACTCGTCCACCTACTGACGACATTTTAGATATTGAACGTATCAAAGCTATCCATAACCGCATTCCCAACACTCATTTAGTCATGCACGGTTCATCATCTGTACCACAAGATTGGTTAGCCGTAATTAATGAGTTTGGCGGTGAAATTTCTGAAACTTATGGTGTGCCAGTAAAACAAATTCAAGAAGGCATTAAAAATGGTGTTCGTAAAGTCAATATTGATACTGATTTACGTTTAGCATCAACCGGTGCAGTAAGACGTTTTCTGGCTCAAAACCCAAGTGAATTTGACCCTCGTAAATTTTTAACTGAGTCAACAAAGGCGATGTCTGATATCTGTATTGCTCGTTATGAGGCATTTGGCACGGTTGGGCATGCCGATAAAATCAAACCACTATCTTTAGACAGCATGTTTGACCAATACAGCGCTGGAAAATTGGACGCTATTATTAAGTAACGTTTAACCAGAAATATTAATATCAAGGGCAGTTCATCTGCCCTTTTTTATTGGTTAAATTTATAATTGATATATAATCCATTTATCAACTATAAGTTCAACCGAGAACCAAATGAGTTCAAAAAATATATACGAGAATAATCCTCTTCATGGCGTTAAAGTAGAAACCGTACTGGCAGAGTTGGTTGATCATTATGGCTGGGAAATCTTACATGCCTACATGAACCTTAACTGTTTTAAAACCAAGCCTAGTATAGAATCTAGCGTAAAATTTTTGCGAAAAACAGCTTGGGCTCAAGAGAAAGTAGACGCTTTTTATCTATACCAATTTAAAAACCTACCTAGAGCTGACGATGAACAATTTCTCTTACCACCACGTGATCGTATTGTGCCAGCTAACGATAAGCCAGGAACACCTGTCGAGCTGAGCTTTGAAGATGCTGAGCGACTTAGAGAGAAAAAAGCCAAAGTGACTCGCGACAGAGCGTCACAAAACAATGGGCCTTGGGGAAATTAAACTAGAATAAGTTCCCTTAATCTTAAAAGTCATGGAAATGTTTATTACATTTCCTGTTTTTCATTTCTGTTAATTCCTATATAATATCGCCGCTTAAAACCCTCTCAATTTTTAAGGATAAAAATAAATTATGGATACTATTCTAAATTGGTTTTCAGATAATGAATCTTTGCTTCACCAATATTTAATCGATTTTATTATTGCCATTGCCATTGTAGTTTTTGGTAAGCTCTTTGCAAAAGTTATCTGTAAAGGCATTGGCAAAATGCTTGCTCATAAAAAAGTAGACCAAGCAGTCATTAGTTTTGTCAGTAGTATCGTTTATTTTATCATCTTCTTTGTTGCTATAATTGCCGCTATTTCTCATTTAGGTTTTAATACGTCTTCACTGGTTGCTATTGTCGGTGCCGCTGGTTTAGCCATTGGTTTAGCTTTGCAGGGATCTTTATCAAATTTTGCTTCAGGCGTACTGCTGATTATTTTAAAACCCTTTAAAAATGGCGATTTTGTTGAAGTTGCAGGAATTTCAGGCATAGTTGAAGAAATTCATATTTTCTCAACGACCTTCCGAACAGGTGATAATAAAACGGTGATCATTCCTAACGGCGCGGTCACTAACTCCACTATCATTAATTATTCAGCAAAACCTATCCGTAGAATCGATTTAATTATTGGTGTTAGTTACGATGCAGATTTAGCAAAAACAAAAGAAATTCTTAATAAAATAACCAGTGAACACTCCTTAGTGTTAAAAGATCACGACATCACTATTGGCGTCAGTGAACTTGCCGATAATTCAGTTAATTTGGTGGCAAGGCCTTGGGTGAAAACCGAAAATTATTGGCCTGTTTATTTTGATTTATTAGAAAACATTAAAGTTGCCTTAGACCAAGCAGGCATCGAAATCCCTTATCCACAATTATCTTTACATGTAAATAAAGAGGTAAATCATGAATCGTAAGCTAGTACTTACTGCACTTTGCTGTATGCCATTGGTGGCTATTGCTGAAGAAGTAGCAGAAAAATCACCATTTACATCATCAGCTGAACTTGGCATGTTATATAAAACAGGCAATACCAAAAGCGCAGATATAAAAACTGGTTTTGATATTAAATACGAGCAAGATTTATGGCGTAGTACGTTTGCTTTTGATTTACTAATTAAAAAAACAGAACAAGATAATGGTGCAGGTAAAGATGTTTTTGAAACTACAGATGAAAAATGGACAGTAGAGTCAAAAACTAACTATACCTTGGATACAGAAAGCAAAAACTATGCATATGGTGATGTAGCCTATGAGAAAAACCGTTTTGGAAGTTACGAAAACCAAAGTTCAGTCTCTGCTGGTTGGGGTCGTGAATGGTTTAAAAATGACAACGCATCATTATTTGCAGATATCGGACCGGGTTACAAACGTGACGTAACCAAAGCAACCGACACTATGGCGAGTGAAACTAACAGCTCTTTTATTGTGCAAGCGCAGGCACTTTATTTAAGAAAAATAAACGAGCATGTTGAATTTAAACAAACCTTAAGTATTAAATATGCACCTAAAGGTGGTGAAAACAGTAAATATAAAGCAGAGTCTTCAATTACCACAAAGTTAATTGAAACATTGCAGCTTAAGTTTTCTTTCCTTGTTGATCATAATACAGAAGTTGAAAAAGGTACTGATAACACCGATACGCAAACAGCTGTTACTTTAGTTTATAGTTTTTAAGTCTCTAGTTTCATTTAAATAAGGCTCGCTGTGTCGAGCCTCGCTGCGCTCGTGTCGACCTACATAGCAATCGATTGTTTGTCCTTTGTAGGTCGAGGTTCACCTCGACGATTACCTTAATAAAAATCTCAATTTCCATAATTTTTTGTCGAACCTCACTACGTTCATGTGAACTTACAATATATCGCGAAACGAGAAAAGCCAGTAATAGAAAATCGTATTACTGGCTTTTACTTCTAGAGAAATTATTTTTTAATTTGTCGAGCCTCACTGTGTCGTGTAGACCTACATAATCAAAACTGATTCATAGTATTATCTTTACCAGACGCTTTTAATGCAGCATCACCAGCAAAGTATTCTTTATGGTCATCGCCCATATCAGAACCTGCCATATTTTGATGTTTAACGCAGGCAATACCTTGACGAATCTCTTTACGTTGTACACCTTTAACATAACCCAGCATACCCTGTTCACCAAAATACTCTTTCGCCAAATTATCTGTTGATAATGCCGCTGTATGATAAGTAGGTAATGTTATCAAGTGGTGGAATATACCTGCTTCACGAGCCGAATCGGCTTGGAAAGTACGAATACGTTCATCGGCAGTAATCGCTAAATCTGTGTTGTCGTAATCAACACTCATCAAGTTACTACGCTCATAAGCTGATACATCAATACCCTCTTCACTCATGGCATCAAATACCTGTTGACGGAAATTTAATGTCCAATTGAACGATGGAGAATTGTTATAAACTAATTTGGCATTAGGTACTTCTTTACGAATGGCATCAACCATCGCACCAATTTGACCAATATGCGGCTTTTCAGTTTCAATCCAAATCAAATCAGCGCCATTTTGTAGTGACGTAATACAATCAAGAATACAACGTGCCTCTCCCGTACCTTTCTTAAATTGAAATAGGTTACTTGGTAAACGTTTAGGGCGCATCAATTTACCATTTTGTTTGATAACAACATCACCGTTTCCTAACTCATCTGCAGATATTTCATCACAATCTAAAAAAGCATTGTATTGGTCGCCCAAATCCCCTTCTTGATGTGTAACCGCAATTTGTTTAGTTAAACCCGCGCCTAACGAATCTGTACGAGCAACTATAACGCCATCATCTATGCCTAACTCTAAAAAGGCATAACGTACTGCATTAATTTTTGCGATGAAATCTGAGTGTGGAACAGTTACCTTGCCATCTTGATGACCACATTGTTTTTCATCAGAGACTTGGTTTTCTATTTGAATACAACAAGCACCCGCTTCTATCATTTGTTTTGCCATAAGATAAGTTGCTTCTGCATTACCAAACCCCGCATCAATATCAGCAATAATAGGCACAACATGAGTTACATGATTATCTATTTCATCTTGAATTTGCGCTGCTTTCGCCATTTCATCATCTGCTTTAGCTTGGTCTAATTGACGAAACAAACCGCCTAATTCACGTGCATCCGCTTGGCGAAGGAAAGTATAAAGTTCGGCTATCAAGCTAGCTACCGATGTTTTTTCATGCATTGATTGATCAGGTAATGGACCAAACTCACTACGAAGGGCAGCAATCATCCAGCCTGAAAGGTAAAGGTATCGACGGTCAGTACTATTAAAGTGTTTCTTAATTGAGATCATTTTTTGCTGACCAATAAAACCATGCCAACAACCTAGAGACTGTGTATATTGAGAGCTATCAGCATCATAATTATCCATGTCTTCACGCATAATCGCCGCAGTATATTTTGCAATATCAATTCCGTGCTTAAATTGATTTTGAACTCGCATGCGAGCAACAGATTCAGGATTAATAGCTGACCAAGAGTCACCTGATTTTTCTTTAATTGCGGTAACAGCTTCAATAGCGCTTTGATAGTTTAACATGTCACTTACTCCAAAATTTAGTCTCTAGTTTAGTGATGTAACTCATATCCTTTAAAATGATATGCTTGATGAAAGCTGTCACATCTGGCAACACTGAGTCTAAAACAAGCAACGTTCATTTTTGAAATATATAGAAACTATACTTACCATACACAAAATAAATAATGGTGTAATAACTCTAAACAGAGTGTTGATAAAAACGATAAAATACAATAGGTAAACAAAAACCAATCATACAAAAAACATACGTGAAAGCTTTTACACCTAACAACATTCAATAAAATTAGCTTGCAATAGTCACAAACTAATGACATATAGTTCACTTATACTTTTTAACGTAGCCATTAATCTTATGAATATTTCAAAAATAGACCTTAACTTATTAATATATCTTGATGTGCTATTACGAGAAAAAAACGTTACCAAAGCGGCTAGCCAATTAAATATTACACAACCGGCGATGAGTAACGGTCTTAAACGTTTAAGAAATTTATTTAATGATCCTATCTTAGTAAGAACATCTGATGGCATGGTGCCGACAGAACGAGCGCGAGCATTAGCGCCAGCCATAAGGAAAATATTACTTGAACTAGAAGAAGCACTACAAGGTGAAGAGGAGTTTAACGAACAAAACAGTCATCGTGTGTTTCGTATTATGGCAAGTGATTATGCCGCTTCAACGTTATTGCCAGGTTTACTCAGGCGCATTAATCAAATCGCCCCCAACGTTACCATTGACATAATGACTCCCAGTGATGTTACCTTTCACGATGTGGAAGCGGGTAAAATTGATATGGCAATCAATCGCTTTGACGAGCTACCACAATCGTTTCATCAAAAAACAATTTGGCGTGATTCCTTCTCATGTTTATTAAGTGCTGATAATCCCGTGGTATCGAAATTCAATCTTAATAGTTACCTTGCTGCAAAACATGTCTGGGTTTCTAAAACAGGTTTTGGTGTAGGTGTTGGCATGGATCCTAAAGACGTACAGAAATTGGGTTGGGTTGATGAAGCTTTAGCACGACTTGGCAAGAAACGAGATATCAAAATTTTCACCCGTAATTATCATGTAGCTATGCAATTAGCCTATGAAGATGAGTTGGTTGCAACTCTACCAACCAAAGCAGCACTACTTCATAAAAATGATAGTAATTACACCATATTGAAACCCCCTTTTGATATTCCTGACATTGAATTAAAAATGATCTGGAGTCCGTTGTTGCATCACGATGCGAGTCATATTTGGTTTAGGCACTTAGTCATTGAAGCCGCTGCGGATGGTTAACCCTATGACAACTATTTTAAATGTAGAGCAGCAATGAAAAATATGCTTTACAGCATTGCAGCTCTTGCTTTATGTCTCGTATTGGGTAAATTAATTGCAGCATATTTTGGTGGTTTACCTGCCAGCTTATACGGCATGATAATTTTTACTCTATTGCTTCACTTTCAAATACTTAATGCCAGTAAAATTAAAAAATGTATTGAATGGGGGCTACAAAATATGGGGGTTTGTTTTGTTCCTGCTGGGGTCGGTATTATTGATCATTTTGAATTAATCAAAAGTTATGGCTTGAGCATTGTTTTTATTATCTTTATTACCACATTTATATTAATGACATTGGTCGGTTTATGGTACCAAAACATAATTAACAATAGCCAAAATTGATGACTAACTATTCGTTCGTTGAGATTGCCATTACAATCGCATTTACCATAACAACAATCACTATATATCAAGTTTTCTTTTGGCTACAAAAGGGTTTAAAGCTTGTT
>Ga0105358_10001043_pt1 | contig 14599 bp, 15 predicted proteins | sample GOMGulsemesocosm_5_FD_83509 | JGI IMG/M metagenome (GOLD analysis project Ga0105358, IMG submission 83509) | Methane-oxidizing microbial communities from mesocosms in the Gulf of Mexico - GOM15C Gulf of Mexico | ecosystem: Environmental > Aquatic > Marine > Cold seeps | place: Gulf of Mexico... | reverse complement strand
TTATTCCAGCATTAGAATCTGCACATGCTATTGGATATGCAATGAAACTAGCTAAAACATTACCAGAAGATAAAACTATATTAGTTAACTTGTCTGGTCGTGGTGATAAGGATATTGATTTTGTTGTTGAAAATTACCCTATTCCAAATGCAAAGTTTTAAAATTGCTTTATTAGATTTTTATTAATATTATCAAGCTCTTCATATTTAAACTTTAATTGTTCATATTGAAGAGCATAATCATTATATAAAAAAGAGTAATCATTATCTTCTTCATCTTTATATCTACCATATTTATCTTTTGTCGTAGTAGATAGTGCGCTTACAAAATTAAATGAATTTATTGAAGTCAATATTTCATCTAATCTATCTTGAGAAATTACATCTGTAACTTTTTTATCTTTATTCTCTATTTTATTGGAAATTGAACTTTGAAGTAAGTCTGACAAAGAATTGGAAGAAGATGAGTTCAAAAAACTATTTTTATCTTCATATCTATCAAACAAATAGGAGTATCCTAAATTAAAAGGCTGTCCTAATACCGTGTTAAATAAAGCTTCTTCCAAGATATCATCTTCTGTAAAAAGGGTAACAAGTCTAAGATTTTTAGCCATTATTTTAGATTCTTCGTCTTTAAATATAGTATCAATCTCTTCTAACGTGATACCTTTAATATTTTCATACGTTAAAGAATCAGATCTTTGGATATTTGTATTTCCTATATTTTCTCTTTTTGAAGTAGAAATTAAAGAGTTTAAAAAATCATTTGATTTATATGATTTTTCTGATTCTTTTAGTTCATTTTTATATAAGATTTCATTTAAATTAGATGTAATCATTTCAATACCTTTAAATTATTTACAATCACTTTTCTTAGATAGAATCTTTAGAACATCACAAGAAAAACCTGCTTGTTTTCTAGCCTCAAAATTTAAATCCATTTTTCTTTTTGTAGAGCCTGGGAAAACGTCTTCAATTATTTCTAAATATGTAGAATCATAATCTAAACCTTCTAAATCACATGCATATTTATACCACACATCACCTTTTGTCACATGATCAACTTCTTCTTCTAAAATGATTTCTAAGACTCTTAATATCTTTCTATTAAAAGGATCATTATTAGATTTTAATTTCTCCATAATCTTAGGATTTTGATCTAATCCATTTGCCTCAAGATATCTTGGAACCGCTGCCATTCTTCTTAAAAAAGTTGGAGTATCTTGTAATGCTTCAAATAAATTTTTATGTACAGGAAAGTCTCCATATTTTCCATCTAATTCACTTAATAATTTTTCTAACATTAGAAAATGTCTTATTTCATCATTAGCAACTGATAGCCAATCTTGATAATATTTTATTGGTAAATTCTTAAATCTCAATGCTGCATCAAGAGCTAAATCTATTGCAGAATATTCAATGTGTAATATTGTATGTAGTAAATACTTTTTACCTTCATTTGTATTAAAATTCTTTATTTTTGGAAGTGCAGTAGGTTTTAGGATTTGTAAAAAAATACAGTAAGATGGCTCTTCTAACTTGCAAGGTTTATATGAATAATTAAATGTATAATTGTTATTTAAAAAACTTTCATAAAATTTATTAAACTTGTTTATTTTACTTTTAGGCTCACTTGTTAATAAAATTTCTTCCAGTGTATTAAAATAATCCATTCGTAACCTCTTTCTTGATATAATTTACTAATTTTAGCAAAGTAAGGTTTAAAATGGATATAAAAGTACAAGCAATGGGTGAATATCAAACAAATTGTTATATTGCAACAATTGATGGTAAAAATTTAATAATTGATCCAGGTGTTGATGCATTAAGATGGATAAAAACACAAGTCACAAATCCAATAGCAATATTAAACACTCATGGACATTTTGATCATGTATGGTCTAATACAGCAGTAAAAGAAGAGTATAATTTAAAAATATATACTCCTAAAGATGATAACTTTATGTTAGAAAAAGATTCATATGGTCTTGGGATGCCAGCATCAACTGCTGATGTACTTATCCAACCTGATGAAGAAATTGAACTTGAAGGAATCAAAATAAAATTTCATCACTTTCCAGGACACACGCCTGGATGTTCAGCTATACAAATAAATGAGCACTTATTTACAGGTGATTTTATTTTTAAAGGAACTATAGGAAGATTTGATTTTCCAAATTCCGATGCATTACTTATGAAACAAAGTATTAAAAAAGTTTTAACATGGAATGATGACTTTCATATATACCCAGGTCATGGTGATAAGACTACATTAAGAAGTGAAATACATACATTAAAACAATGGGAATCAAATATATAAAGGGCTAATTTTGAATCAAACTTGTGAAAATATTATTAGAAAAAATGAAGAATTAAAACTATTAAACAAACTAGATGATATTTATTTATCAATTCTTAAACACTTAAAAGAAGAATATAATATTAGCCAAATGGAAATATTATTAAAAACAATAGATAAAACAGAATCATTATTCAAATCAGATGAAAATATTTATGATAAATTTTTAAATAACTTAAAATGTATTGAAAATGACAGTACTCAAATATATTTTTTAATTTATTCAAAAACAAAAGAAGGCAATAATCTAATTATTGAAAACCAAGCTAAATTGAAGCTATCCCTAGAGTTTTTTTCTTCATCTTTATATAATAAATATCTTGAGAAATCAATTCATGAATTGTCAATTGTTGATCCAATTACAGGTGCATTTAATCGATCATACTTAGATGTCTATGTTGATAATATACTTAATATATCGAATAGAGAGCAGAAAAAAGTTGGATTTTTAAAAGTTGGTGTTGATAAATTTAAAGCAGTTATTGATGAGTTTGATTATACTATTGGTGATAAGGTTTTAATTGAATTAACTAGTACATTAAAAGAAAGCGTTAGAATATCAGATATTGTTATCAAAATGTCAGAAGATGAGTTTTTAGTTATTCTATTAAATGTAATTAATGAAAGTAATGCTACACTTGTATCAGATAAATTAATTAATAATTTTTCTAATAGAAAAGTTTTAGTTAATAAAAACACAAATCAAACTCTAATGAAAACTATTTGTGTAGGGATGTCTATCTATCCTGATGATGCGACTAATATTGATGATGCAATTAAAAAAGCAGATGTCGCATTATATGAAGCAAGAAATGCAGGAAGAAGTAAATCTTATAAATATAGTGAAGAGAATGTAAATACAATTGATTTTTTTTAGGTGGTAGTTTTGAAAAATAAAATTTTAGACTTAATCAAGTCATCTGCAAATAATGAACAAGATTTTGTAACTTTAAATAGTATATTTAATTTATATGAACAACTACAATATGCAACAAATATTAATCAAATGGCTGAAGATATTTATTATTGGTTAAATAAAGAGTATAGTATTGATAATGTTGTTTTTGCATTATTCGATATTAACACAAACTCAAGAGAAGAAATCTTAGTTAAAGGTCAAGAATTTTACCTAGATGATGATTATTCTTGTTTCTTTATTATAAATACGCATACAAATCTAAATGCAACTGTATCTTTCAGTGCTACATCAAATGTTCATTATCAGGTCATACAATCAAGGTATGATGCAATTGAAGCTGCATTTTTTCAAATTTCACCAATAATTCAAAATGGTATTATAAAGAAAAATTTTATAGAATCCTCTTCTTTAGATTCTGTAACAAAAGTTTATAATAGAAATTATTTAATTGAAAATCTTACAAAACATCTTAATCTTACAAAAAATAAAGAAAGTGAAATATACTTCCTAATGATTGGTGTTGACCACTTTAAGGCAGTAATTGATGAATTTGATTACGATGCGGGGGATAAAGTACTAATTGAATTAGCAAAAATAATTCATACTAATATTAATGAATTTGATATGGTCGCAAGACTTAATGCAGATGAGTTTTTAGTTACAATAATAAGTAATTCTTCAAAACATGAAGCACTTCAAACTGCTGAAAAAATCATAAATAGTTTTGCAAATAAAAAAATATTAATAAATAAAGATAATAATCAAACACTATTAAAAACTGCTTCCATTGGCTTTGAAACTCTTGATGTAAACTCAGATGGAAATATTACAGATTCTATAAAAAATGCAGATATTGCACTTTATGAAGCTAAAAATATAGGGAGAAGCCAATTATTTAAATTCTCTGAACTTACAGAAGAAGATACAATATCTTTATTCTAATCTATTGTACTTTTCTAGCTTTCATATACACTCTTTGTGGAGCAGGATAACCTTCAATTGTTTTAGTATTATCTTCTGGATCTAAAAAATCCTCTAAACTTTGATCAAAAGACCACTTCGTTTTTCTTTGTTCTTCACTTGTTGTTGTTGTTACTGCAAGCACTTCAATATTTTCAAAACCAGCTCTTGTTAACCAGTTTTTTAATGCAGGAATTGTAGGTATAAAATAAATATTTGGAATCTTTGAATATCTTTTATTAGGTGTTAAACAAATTTCATCTTCACCATCAATCATAAAAGTATCAATTAAAATCTCACCCTTAGAGTTTAATCCACGAGCAAGTGATTTTAAAGTTCCAATAGGATCAGCTCTATGATATAAAACACCTAACATAAATATAAAATCAAATTTATGATTATAAAATTCTAAATGTTCAACACCTAACATTTCATATGTAATATCTGATTTTACAAAGTGATTAATAAACTCAAATTGATGTAAAGTTAATGGTGCAGGATCAAAACCAATTAATTTTTTTGGTTTATCTTCTAACATTCTAAACATATAATATCCATTGTTACAACCAATATCTGCAACAACTTTATTTCTTAAGTCAAAATGAGGTCTTATTAAATTATATTTAATATTACTTTGCCATTCACTATCTATTTCAATTCCAAATAAATTAAAAGGTCCTTTTCTCCAAGGAATAAGTATTTTAGCAGTTTCTTCGACTAGTTCAAACTCTTCCTTACTTAAGTCTTCTTTTTTACCTACACTAAACCAATCACCATAATCAATTGATAAATTATCTATATTTATTTTATTAGATACTTCTTCAATTTTTGTGAACCAAGGCTCTACATTCTTCCAAGTTCTACAATCTTTTTTCTTTTTTTGTAATGTTATTAATTCCATGGCGCAATTATAAGTATTTTAAATAAAATGTTATCTTAAATCAATAAGAATCAAACCCTTCTTTTGATATAATTGTTTTTTTATCACAAATAATATGTGAAATACGTAAAATGTTATTCTTTGTTAACGTTAAGTTAACCACTAATCAATATAATTAGACAATTATTTAAAAAGGATTTTTATTGAAAATTTCAAACGTCTTATTTTCTTTTAAGACTACATTAACTTTACTTGCTATCTTAGCAATTGGAGCTGGTTATGCTACATTTATTGAAAATGATTTTGGTACATCAACAGCTAGAGTACTAGTTTATAATAATATATGGTACGAAACAATATTAGTATTAACTACTATTAACTTAACAGGTATTATTTTTAAATATAAAATGTGGAAGAATACACCTAGGTTTATATTCCACTCTTCTTTTGTTATTATTTTAATAGGGGCTGGTATTACTAGATATGCAGGATACGAAGGTATTATGCAAATTAAAGAAGGAACTACAGAAAATAGAATGATTTCTTTGGAACCTTACTTGCAAGTAACAATTAAAGATGGTGATAAAACCTACTTTAAAGAGTATCAAATGGAATTCACTACATTACTTAAGTCAGTAAATGAATTTAAACATACCATTTCTTATGCTGATAAAGAGCTAAATGTAGATTATAAAAACTATATATTAGCAAAAAAAGGTAATGCAAAAATGGGTATGTTAACTGTTGATGTAACAGCTAATGGTGAAACTCAAGAACTCAAACTTCCAGGAAGAAGAAGTCAAAAAGGTCTTAAACGAGAATTAAAATTTGGAGATACTTCAGTATTTTTAGAATATGGTTCAAAAGTACTTACTTTACCTTTTGCTATTAAATTAAATGATTTCCAACTTGATAGATACCCAGGAAGTATGTCTCCTTCTTCATATGCTTCAGAAGTAACAGTTATGAAACAAGATGGTACTACTTATGATTATAGGATTTTTATGAATACAACTATGCACGAAGATAACTTCTTATTTTTCCAAAGTTCATATTTTCCTGATGAAACAGGTACAGTATTATCTGTAAATAATGACCCAGGTAAGTGGCCAACATATTTAGGTTATTTCCTTTTAACTCTTGGTCTTTGTTTAAACTTCTTTGATAAAAAATCAAGATTTAGAAAGCTTACAAAATTTGTAGATTCTAAAAGTATTGCTTCAATAGCTGCTGCATCTATTTTTGTATTTGGTACAACATCATTACAGGCAAATGAAGATGACGCAAACTTTAAGTTAAAAGCACAACAAACAGTTGAATATTTAAAAACTTTTAAAGAAGAATCAGCACAAACTGCTAATAATTTTGCAAGGTTAGTTACACAAAGTTCTTCAGGAAGAATGAAACCAATTTCATCTTTAAATAGAGAAATTGTTTTAAAACTTAGTGGAAAAACTGAATTCCTTGGAATGAATGCAGATCAAGTTGTACTTGGTATTTTATCTCGTCCTGAAGTTTGGAGAGATATAAAACTAATAAAAATCAAGACTCCAAAACTTAAAAACTTTTTAGGTGTCGATAAATCAAGAAAACATATTGCATTTTCTGAAGTATTTAAAGATGGTAAATATCTTTTAGCAAAAGAATCAGAGAAAGCATCTTTATCTAAGCCTAATGAAAGAGGAACTTACGAAAGAGATATTATAAAAATAGACGAAAGATTAAATATTATCTATGCAGTATTTAATGGAAATTTATTCAATATCTATCCTGAAGTTGAAAGTACAAAAAAAACAACTAATTCAAAAGTTAATAATAAATGGTTTACACCAATGGATGCCATGAATGATTTTGAAGGTAGAAATAAAACAGCTGTTGAAGCAATGACTAGAGGTTTAATTAACTCAATTATTCAAAACAAATGGACTGATGCAAATAACTTTATCTCTATGATAAATACATACCAACAGAAAGTTGGTTCAAAAGTTGTATTAAGTCAATCAGAAATTGACAATGAAATCAATTTCAATGAAATTGATATCTTTCCGAAAGTTATGTTAGCTTATATTTTCTTAGGAATAATTATATTAATTGCAGCATTCTTTGTTGTATTTAATCCAAGTATTAAACCTAAAAAGACTACTTTTGTTTTCTTTGTTCTTTTATCTTTAATATTTGCAGTTCATACTTATGGTATGGGTTTCAGGTGGATGATTTCAGGACATGCACCATGGTCTGATACATATGAAACTTTATTATATATCTCATGGTCAGCAGTATTTGCAGGAATTATGTTTTTCAGAAAATCTTTACTAGCACTGAGTGCAGCTGTAATTGTTGCAGGTATTTTTATGTTTACTGCACATTTAACAGGAATTGATCCACAAATTACAAACTTAGTACCTGTATTAAAATCATACTGGTTAACTATTCATGTATCAATATTAACAGCATCTTATGGATTCTTTGCACTTGCTGCTATTTTAGGATATATGACATTAATCATGTTTATCTTTAGAAAAAATAGACCTCATATTGATGATACAATTAAACATGTTACTGCAATTATTGAGATTGCTTTAATTGTTGGACTTGCCGCTATTACTATTGGAAACTTCCTTGGTGGAATTTGGGCAAATGAGTCTTGGGGTAGATACTGGGGATGGGATCCAAAAGAGACTTGGGCTTATGTATCAATCGTAATGTATGCAATTGTTGTACACTTAAGATTTGTTAAACCTCTTTCAACTCCTTTTGTATTTGCAACCGCAGCAGTATTATCGTTCTCAACAATTTTAATGACATACTTTGGAGTTAACTTTTATCTTGCAGGAATGCATTCATATGCAACAGGGGACCCTATTCCAATTCCTACATGGGTTTATTATGTTGTAACAATGGTTATTGTTACAATCGCATTAGCTTATAGAAATAGACATTTAAAACCACTAGTTAAAAACTAAGAAGAAATTCTTAGTTTTTATAAATTTATTTTTTTTTGATATAATCAAAGAAAAATAAAGGACCTTAATTGAGTCAAATAATAGAAATATTTAAAGAAATTACTTCAATTCCTAGATGTTCAGGAACTCACACACCATTTATTACTTATATGCAAAACTTATCAAAAAAAGCTGGGTTTTTATGTATAATAGATGAATCAAAAAACATATTAGTTAAAAAAGAAACTTCTAATGCAAAACTTGTTTTTCAATCACACTATGATATTGTTTGTTTAAGCGACAATTGTGTTCCTATTATTGTGCAAGACGGTGATATTTTAAGGGCTCAAAACTCAACTTTAGGTAGTGATAATGGAATTGGTTGTGCTTATATGATTCAACTGATTTTTGATGGTATTGATGCTGAGTATTTATTTACTTCTGATGAAGAAATTGGACTAATTGGTGCAAATAACCTAAATTTTGAACTTCAAGCACCTTATATGCTAAATCTTGATAGTGAAGAGGAAACTGGTATTTGTATTGGTTGTGCAGGTGGTGTTGATATCTTTGCAACAAATTCTAATAAAAAGATTATTCTAAATGATGAAAATCTTGAGCTTTATGAAGTAAATATTTCAAAACTTCAAGGTGGACATTCTGGTGTTGATATTGATAAAAACATTCCAAATGCTATCAAACTACTTTCTCAAACTATCAAAGAAGCGGATGCAAAACTTTTAGATATAAATGGAGGCGAGAGAATAAACTCAATTCCTGTTAATGTAAAAGCAATTATTGCTTCAAAACAAACACCAAAAACATCTCATGAAAATATGACAATTACTAAAATAGATACAACAAGTGAACATTTAAATATATATGATGATAAGATTATTGATTTCTTAGCTAGTTTTGAAAATGGAGTAAGAAGTTTAAACAAAGACTTAGGAGTAGTTCAGAACTCTATAAACCTTGCAATCATAAAAACTGGTTTAGATGATATAAAAATTGAATTAAGTGCAAGATCTATGGCAAATGATGAGTTAGCACAACTTAAAGATGAAACAATCAAAATACTTGAAGAGCATAACTTTACAGTTACAACTGATGGTAAGTATCCAGCATGGAAACCTGATATTAATGAATTTACAAATAAAGTTCTAGAAATATACAAAGAAGTAAACCCAAAAGCATCACTTGAAGCAATACATGCAGGATTAGAATGTGCAATATTTAAAGACAAATATCCTCATATCAAAGTAGCTTCAATAGGTCCAAGTATTGAATTTCCTCATTCTAAAAAAGAGAGGGTTTCAATAAAGTCTGTTGAAAATGTATTTAAAGTAATAGAAAAAATTGTTGAAGAAGTAAATAAATAAAAGAATAAATTTACCACCAAGTAACAAAAAATCTTTCTATGGTTATTTTGCCATTTTCTATACTTTTTGACCATATAAGAGGAGAGGCTTTAATATTAGCAAAAAATTTTATTTCTTCTTTTACTTCATCATAACTTTTCCAAGTTTTATTTAGTTTTGGGTCACTTAACCAATCAAATCTATGAGGAACAAATAACTCATAATTATTATAAGAACTCTCTTCTATAAATTCTTTAAAACTTAAATAATACCCGCAGATACAATCATTATTTATTAAAGGTAAGCTTTTATTTTTTAAATGTCTCGGTAAAAAAATATTACCTTTGAATGAAATTTTTTGTTCAATATTCTTTAAATCAACACTTTCTAAATATTCTTTAGTTTCTTCTTTAAATAATAGAGGTAATTGTTTATTTTTTAACTTTTCTAACTTTAAATATAGAGTATCACTTCTATTTGGACCAATATATCTATGAATTTCTTCTTCAATACTATCATCATAAACATAAAATTTATATTGCATTTCTACATGTTGATAAATATATCTTTTTTTATCAAAAATAATGAAATCTAATTCACCAAAAGTGTGTTTATTATGAATAATTTGTTTATTTTTTAAAACTCTTTCATAATTGCTAGATTTTTCAATAATAGCATCAAAAAAGTATTCCACCCTTTTGCCTAATGGCAACTGTTGTAGTATTTGTATATTATTAATATCAAAATTATCAATATCAATATCTTCTAGTTCAAATAGTTCAAGCCCATAAAAACTTTGTTTAAACAAAGAAGGTGTATTACAAAAGCCTCTAAATTGATTATGCATTAAATTATCTATTTTGAACACTCCGTTAGCTCGTATTTAAAAAAAATAGTATAACATAAAGAACTAAATTACTTATTTTATACAAACTACATAAACAGTATACAAAACTGTGTTAAAATATTTATATAAACATAAAGGAGTCTATTGTGAATTTTAAAAAACTTTACTTAGAATTCACTCGTTTGAGTGAGTACTTGAAGTCCTTATTTTTACTAATGGCTAGATTACTTGTAGCTTATGGTTTCTATGAACCAGCTATGAACAAATGGGCAGATATAGGTTCAGTTGCACAATGGTTTAGTTCAATTGGTATACCATTCCCTGTATTAAATGCATATATGGCAGCAAGTATGGAAATTACTGGTGTTATATTACTTGCACTTGGACTTTTAACTAGGCTAATATCTATACCTCTTATCATTATAATGATTGTTGCTATTATTGCAGTCCATCTTCCTAATGGATTTTCCGCAGCCTATAATGGTTTTGAGATTCCACTATACTATATGATTTTTTTACTTGGTTTTCTTGCGCATGGAGCTGGTAAATTTTCTATAGATAGACTTATATTTGGTGAGAGAAACTAAGCAGATGGAAGCGCTACGTGCCTTTACAGATAAGTTAGGAACTTATGACTTTCCCATACTACTGTTTTTATTTAAAGCATCTATAGTAGTGTTTATAGTTTTGGCTGTTCTTATCTTTATATATGATAAATTTATACAAAGAGAGAATCAGCTACTAATCAACTATCCTTTAATAGGAAGATTAAGATACTTTTTTTATCTTCTTCGAGATCCTATGCGTCAATATTTTGGAGATGAAAAATTTTATGAATCCTTTGACAAGGTAAAGTGGGTTTATGATGCAGCTGAACGTAAGTCAGCTTATGCATCATTTTCTCCAGGTCAGCCTCAAAAAAGTGCAAGACTTTCAATAAAAAATGTTAACTGTGTTTTAAATACAGAAGATGTAAGTGATGACTTTTCTGTAGTTTTTGGAGAAAATTCCGATAATCCATTTAAAACAAATTCAGTAATTGGAAGAAGTGCAATGAGTGATGGTGCAATATCTCCAGAAGGGACACGTGCCTTTTCAAAAGGAGCATATCTTGGGAAATTTCCTATCAATACAGGAGAAGGAAGTTTAACTTCAAATTTTTTATATACTCATTGTTATAATCGAGATGAAGATGCTTTTCTAGATACTAAAGAAGGTACTATCTTCGCAAAAAGTGTATACAGGACTCTTAGTATCTTAGTAAATAAAGCTCTTGCACAAAGAGTCTACAGGCATATGGTTATAGATACAATTGATTCAGAGAGTTATCTTTTTGATAAAGATACACTTGTTTGCTATCGTGTAAACTGGAACGCTCCTATTGAAGACTTTCCCAAAGATGTTCCCTCTGATATTCCTGATATAATTTTTCAAATGGGAAGTGGACTTTATGGAGTTAGAGATAAAGACGGTAATTTTGATGAGGATAGATACAAAAAAACTATGTCTTTTTCCAAAATGACAGAAATAAAAATGGCTCAAGGTGCGAAACAAACAGGAGGAAAACTCTTAGCTTCAAAAGTGAGTGAAGCTATTGCCTACTATCGAGGAGTTGAAGCACACAAAAATCTATTTAGTCCAAATCAGTTTCCTTTTGCTTCCACACTTGAAGAACTATTTGACTTTATTGGCAGACTTAAAAAACTCTCTTCAAAACCAGTGGGAGTAAAGATAGTTATTTCATCAAAGAATTCTTTTGATGAATATGCAAATCTCATTAGAAGGCATCTTGATCAAGGTTCAGATGCGTATCCAGATTTTATTAGTATTGATGGTGGAGATGGTGGAAGTGGTGCAGCACCTTTAGAAATGATGATGACCGTTGGAATGACAATAGCAAAAGCTATCTATATTGCTGATTCAACTCTTAAAAAGGTTGGTGTTAGAGATAAGGTAAAACTTATTGCAAGTGAAAAAGTTCTTACTCCAGATGATGTAGTGGTACTTTTAGGAGTTGGTGCTGATTATGTATCAATTGCAAGAGCCTTTATGATGAGTGCTGGATGTATAAGAGCTAGAGAATGTTCAGGTGCTCATGGAAGAAACTGTCCAGTAGGACTTGCAACTCAAGACAAAAAAAGAAGAGCTTCTTTTTTAACAGAACAAAAAGCTAAAAATGTATATTCATATCATGAACAGTTATTAAGTGGGATACGTAATCTATTAGCAATCATGGGAATTAAAAAAATCTCAGAGTTGAATAAAAGTAACCTGATTTTTAAGGATCATAAAGGTAAAACTTATATGAATGTAGATAGATACTTTGAAGAGTCTATTGTAGATTAAATAACTTATCTTAATATATATTTTTATATATTAAGATATACCCTCTCTCTTAAATTTTTATACAATAACATACTTACAATTATATGAATCGTCCGTTAGTATTTTAATTGCTGTTTTATCTAATACATCTTTATAAGGTATAACAAATCTAAAATTTACATCTTTTTTTTCTATATTATTTGCTTTAATATATTTGATTGCATTAGTATAAAATGTTTTTATATCATCTTCTGTGATTGATTTTGATTTAGAATTGTTTTTACATTGAACTAAAAGTGTTTTATCATTTTTAGAACAAACTAGATCTATCCCTTCATCTTCTATTTCATCATATATTTTATAACCTAAGTTTTCGTATTTTTTTACTGTACGTAATTCTAAAGTTAAACCATTCTTTTCATTTTCTTCATTTTTATTTATTTTATGTTTTTTGTCTTTCTTATCTATAAACTTTTTAAACAATATAATTACAATAACTATTGGTATTAAATGCCACAGTTGAAATATTGCATTAATTACTATATCGCTTAAACTACCCATTATCGTTTCTCATTTCATTCATTTTTTAAAGCCCTATTTTCTTAGGTTCTTAACCTTATTTATTTCCATTGTATACTTATATACCATAAAATCAAACATCTTTGTATTTTCATTTTTTTGAAAGAAAAATATCATTTCTACTAATCTAAAAGACATCCTAAAGAACCCTGCAAAAGGAACTAAGTATGTGATTATTGTAGAGTAAGTTCTATATGGATAATAGTTATCAAGCTCTTCTTTTAACTCTTTTAGTACCATGCTTTCTTTTTGTAGTGTATCTCTATCTTGTGTTGAGATTGTTCTAATTGCTAGAAAGAAGTTTATTACAAACATCAGAGCATTTAAATTCCAACCAATTATACATATATCTAAGTAGCTCATATCTTCTCCATTATTAATTAAAAGAATTATATCTAATTGTTTTTGATATAATTTGAAAAAATAATGAAAATGAGAAATTATGACTTTTAATGGATTTAAAAAAGAAGGTGTAGAGTTTTTAAAACAATTAGAACTAAATAATACAAAAGTCTGGTTTGAAAACAATAGACATATTTGGGAAAAAAATATCTTAAGACCAAATGTAGCTTTTGTTGAAGAAATGGGAGAAACTCTAGAAATTCTAGTACCTACAATCAAAGCTAAGCCTAAAGTATCTGGTTCTTTATTTAAAATATACAGAGATGTAAGATTTTCTAAAGATAAAACTCCAATGAAAGATAAAATTGGAATAATCTTTTGGCAAGGCCAATCCCATAGAATGCAAAGTGCTAGTTATTATATCTTTTACAATACACATGAGTATTTTATAGCAACGGGAATTAGGACTTTTAAGCCACCTTTGTTAAAAGCATATAGAAAATATATCCAAAATAAAACAAACGCAATGAATTTACACAATATATTAGAAGATTTAAAACAAAAAGGTTATCAATTACCAGAACCAAAGTATAAAAGATTACCACAAGGATTTAAAGAAGAAAATGAATACACATATCTTTCAAAATATAATGCAATCTTTGGATTCCAGACTTATAAACTTGATAATACTTTTTACAGTGAAAAAATTATTGATAAAGCCTTTAGTATCTATCAAGATATGGATGAATTAAGACAATGGTTATATGAACTAACATTGACAGTTGAGGATTAAATAAACTTAACAAAAATAGTGAATATTTTATTAAATATATTAAATGATTTTAGTATAATCTCTTTTTTAAAGGCAAACAATGAAGTTAATTGAAAATAATATCACTCAAACATTAGATGAAATTTATTTAGTAGAAACATTAAATTTAGACAATAAAACAATTTTAGAATTAGGAGCCACTTGCAAATTCAGTCACAAGCAAGATAGCTAATTTTTAATTTAACCATTTTTCATTTAAAAAAAATGATTATTGTTTTTCTTCATGCATTTTACAATAAATTTGATAATTTTAT
>Ga0105358_10001041_pt1 | contig 14603 bp, 13 predicted proteins | sample GOMGulsemesocosm_5_FD_83509 | JGI IMG/M metagenome (GOLD analysis project Ga0105358, IMG submission 83509) | Methane-oxidizing microbial communities from mesocosms in the Gulf of Mexico - GOM15C Gulf of Mexico | ecosystem: Environmental > Aquatic > Marine > Cold seeps | place: Gulf of Mexico... | reverse complement strand
TGTACTTTAGAGAGGGTCATGGAGCTGTCGAAAATATGAGCGGTTAGGATTTTCTTCATGCTAACAACTTTTACAAAGAACAGTTGATTGTCAATAGACTCTCCGTCAAGGCATATTTCATGCCGACTATCGCATTCATCACTATAAGAACCAGGAACTGAATCAACAAGCTTCTTGACAGGCGGAGCTGTGATCTTGCTTATTGCGCTTCTTGACTTAAGTTCGTCGACCTCAGCTTTTCTTATGTCAGCTTCAATTTTTTTTATTGAAAGTTCAAACTCTTTTGCCTCTCTTAGCTGCTGAAAGCCTTCAACCTTGCTAAAGTCAATTGCAGGAGTGACTTTGTCAACGGTATTATCAGCATCAGTGCTGGCTAAAGCCGAATGGCTCAACGTTGACAGTATTGCAACAGCAATAAGAGATTTTGTTTTTTTGAATTTATTCATAGAATTCACCTTTCATTTCCCACTTGTAGTTATTAAAGTTTATATTAAATCCGGTTATTACATATGTCTCTATAGATTCCAGAATACTAACTAACCGGGTTATTGATGTCAGGCTTTTTCCAGACATATTTAGCTGGTACCTCTCTAAAATAAGTTGAGGCGCCCTTGCTGTTACCGGGTCTTTTATGCCGATTATTATTTCTTTTCTTGTTTTTCCTCCTGACCTGGATATTTCCCAGTTGATGCTTCCGTACTGCATAGCGTCAATAATGTCGATTCTCTTATATTCTGCAGAAGACATGAAGTTAAGAACTTCTCCAATTTCTCTTTTTTCATTTTTTAGATTTCTTCCTAATGTTGCGGAAGTTCCGTCAACGTTAAATCCAAGTCTCTCTGAAAATTTAGGAGGAAAGCTTTTTTTAATTGTTTTTGGTGATCCCGCCTTTCTTTTCCAAGTCATTGAGAAAGAATTTGGCGAGTCACCATTAAACCTTAGGTAGTTGAGCTTCCATCCGCCAGATAGTAATGGCATGACCTTTGCCTTTTTCATTATTAATTTTATTTCGCTGGCCGCATCTCTACTTTCAAACTTTTCCGCCAACCACCTTTTTTCTTCATCTCTTGCAGAGGCTAATATTTCTTGCTGGGTCGGGCCACTTGTAATTTGGGTTATCACTGTTTTTACCGGCGCGACATTACTACTGGTTTTTGCGACCAGTCCGTAATATGCGCCAGAGCAAACAACGATTAGTGAGAGCGCCAATATGCCTGCTGCACTAACACCCTTTAAATCTTTTATTTTGTGCTTAGATTTTAACAGACCCTTATTTCCAAGAACAAGCTCTCTAAATGACGCGTTACTGGTCGCGCTGATATCAAATTCAGATTGAGAATCTTTTGAGCAAAAAACAGAGAAGCCTTCAAGATCGCCGTCAAGCAAATCAATAAAATCAAGGTAAGAATCCTTAACTCTTCCGCCATCAATAATTGAGTCGCCACCCGGGAGAACTTCCCCGTCAATAATTGTGCAGTACCAATACTTCCCATCAGATACTTTTTCAATAATTAACATATTGTCTTTAATATCAGACAATATACTGGCTGCAGAGTAGGCTCCTACGAAGGATTTGTCCGAGGCAAGACCTAACTGAAGGTTTTCAACAGACTTATCGGAAGAAAGCTTTCGAAGAAGTCCGAAAGATGAGTTTTCACTTTCAGTAATATCTTTGATTTCTGTTTTTTTGTTCTTACCAAGGAGGCGTGTCCACTCGAGCCCGATGGCAAACTTCTTCTTATCTACTTCAATAATCGTTGTTTTAAGCATTATACTATCCTCTGACTACAGCGCTTAGTCGGCCATTATGTGTGTTGTCATAAGTATTACGGTCATCACTTTCTTTTTGGACTTATCTCTTGATCCAGCTAACTTCCAGCTTTCTGATCCAAACGGTCCTTCAGACTTGTATCGACCCTCAGTTCTTTCAAATCCTGAAATCATCAGTGTTTTGCCATTTTTAAGGATGGATTTTTGCAAGAAGTTCTTAACCGAACGCTGAGGTAGCTGAATTCTAGTGTCTTCTGGGCCAAACTCTTTAATTTCATCAAGAGTAGATAAGTCCATCGCGACCTGGACCATCACGTTATTTTTTGACGTTATTCTTGGGGTAACAACCATGCTAAGGCCAGAAGTTGTAATTCCAGGCGTTAAGGAAGTTGACGTCGCACCATCTGTGGTCTCAACAGAGATTTCTTTTAGGTAGCCAATTTCTTCAACAACTTGAATAGGCACAGGCTGCCCGTTTAATGCGTAAGAGTAGGACGAAGTAACTAATGAAACTTCAGCGATTCCGCTCATTGCCTTTAAAAAGCTTTCTGATTCAAAAAACTTGCTTCCACTGTTTACAATACCCATTCTGATTAGGTTTTCTGCCGAACCAACACCTGCGCCAGCTGTCGCTAGACCTAGGCCGATTTTGCTTGACCCATTATAAAGAATGTTCCAGTCGACTCCGTTTGAGTCTTCTGAGCTAATTGATATATCGTAAATTTCAGTTTTGATAGCCACCTGTTTAGATAAGATGCTGTTGATGTTTTTAACCATCTTTCCAACTTTTTTAATAACTTCAGGAGTGTCCGTGATTGTTAGTAAGCCAGTAGATTTTGACAAAGACATGAGTCCTGATTTTGACAGCATCGCAAAAACCGCATCTTCAATGCTTTGTAATGATCCATCTGGGGAAGATTTGACAGTTGTTTTATGAGAACTTAAGGATGATGATCCACCGTCTTCGCTGTCGCCTTCGGACGTGCTTGAAACAGAAGCTTCAAATTCGTTTTCAGCAGCAATTAAATCAATAATAAAGGTTTTTGACTCGCTTCTGAAAATCTCAATACTTGAGCCGTCCCATCGCCAGTACAAGCCGACTCTAGACGTTACGTCATCAAGCAGAGAGAGTACGCTGCCATCAAAATCAACAGTAAGCAGCATATCACCAACAAGTGAGCTTGAAGCGCTGCTAGAACCTTCAAAGTCGCCCACATCCATAGGATCACCTTGAATTACATCACCCTCGGGCTCAGAGTTTTCACTATCTCTTGAGAATCCAGCCAAATGGTCCATTGCGTCGGTTGATATCTTGATCTTCTTCCCGATTGAGGAAGATACTTGAGAAATCATAGAAGTAAAGAGGGTAGGGCTTTGCTCTGAAAATACGATCTCTTCAGAAAAGAAAGTAGGTAAGCGATCCCTTTCAGTTATTTCTAATTTTCCGCCACCCACCCATATTTCATCAGTAAAGCTAACAGAAGAAGGTCTTTCAGAGAGGTTTGATCCTTTTTTAATAATTTCAATAGCCTTACCTCTTTCATCGTTGACAATGTCTCTTTCAGGGGTGGTCTCTAATGACGTGCAGCCAGTTAGTGCGGTTGCAGCGATTAAGCCAAGTGAAATCGTGGCGCTTCTTTTAATGTTTTTCATTAAAGTTCCTCTTTAATTGTGAATCCAGCTTTTTTAATAACGACAACCTTGTTTTTACTGTAAAAAACAGCTCTCAAAGGTGTTCCATGATTTTTAAACGAGGTAAGAATTTGATCGATCGCGCCATTTTTTGACATTAGATCGCCGGTAATAGAGGCTTTAAAGTCAATGGTGTAGTCGAACTCGATATCTTTATCCCAATCCAACTTCCAGCCGATTGATTTTACCCAGGTGTCAAGATTTTCTTTTAAGGTTTTGTCTGGATTAATTCGCCAAACTTTAGCGTCCTTATCGTAAGCAAGTCTTCCCGCATGACTTGGGCTAACCGACATTCCGATTGTTTTTGTTGCGTGATTTATTTCAACAGCAATACCGTTTTGGCCGCCAAGAGATTTAACTGTCTCTTCCCATAGCCCGTCTGACTTCCAGCTAACAGCTTTATTGATAACTTCGTCGTCAATATTGATGTTCCAGCCTTCATTCTGAGGAACTATATTTTCGATAGCAATGAAGAGGGGTACGTTTTGGCCAAACCCCATCGTGTTTGTTCTTAGGTTTTCTTTTTCAGCCATCAAGAACTCACCATGAATTGAGGATGCTCCCTCAATGACTCTGTTTTCTTTTTGCGCATTCATAATGGAAACATTACTGTCATAAGAGATGGTCCCCCGCATAGCTGGGGATACGTAGAGGTCAGCGTAAGAGATCGCCGGTAAAATAGTGAGCCCCATAGCCAGTAAAAGACCTTTTTTGCTTTGTTGTTTTCTCTTCATGATCGGTTCCTTGCATTATTTTAAGTTATTGTAATTAATTTATCATAAATTAAAAAGCCTTTTATTCATTTATTTTAAAATAAAGGGGTTTATCAATTTATTCTCGTGTTTTTTATCCAGCTGGGTTTTATTTCTCTTTTTCTTCCTATAAAGAATGTTCTAACCCTTCTTATAGCCATTATTAGTGACATATTTCTTTTCTCTAAAATCATTAGTACAAAAGTTATTGCGCATAGTACAGCGAGCACGGTGAGGGTGGGAAAAATGGCTAACAATAAAAACGGAATAGAATTCATCCAGTTCATATTAAAAAACTTAACATCCTTTGATACGTCTCTTGATGACATATTAGCTCCCTATCTCTTTACTGTAGTTAAATGCTATTTCGTCATAAACATTTTCGCTAATGGTTCCTTTTTTAAGTTCTATTTTGGCCGCTTTAACCATTGACTGGCCGCTTTCTGCAATGGCTAGCCTAATATCTTCTGTAAAAGAGGTAGACAAAATAAGCTTACTCTTGAGTTCGTCATCAAAGACAAGATACTCTCTAAGAGCGATTCGCTTGCCGTCAACAGAAGGAACCAGCCGCTGAGCTACAATCATCTTGATGGAGTCGATTAAGTCCACCTTAGCTTTTTGCTGAGACCCCTGGTCAAAGACTGAGATCATTCTTCTGAAGGTGTCAGCAACATTATTTGAATGGACAGTACTGTATACAGCGTGGCCGGTTGAGCTAGCCTCAAGGGCTGACTCAATAGTTTCCTCGTCTCTCGCCTCTCCAACCAGGATGCAGTCTGGTGCCATCCTTAATGAGTTAACGATACCCTGACTAAAAGAAATAATGTGACTGCCTATTTCAGACTGTGTCATTAAGCATGTTTTCTTATCGATATCATCGTAGACAAACTCGATAGGGCTCTCAATCGTGACAAAAGCATCATTGGAATCGGGGTTTTCAAGTCGCCCCCTTATCAGTGAGGCTAGAAGGGTTGATTTACCATTTCCTGTTGCGCCAACAACCAGTATTAAGCCTTGCCTTGTTTTGTTAAAGGCATCAATTATCGGCTGCTCAACACCTAATTCAGACAGTAAGGGGGGCGTTGTCGGAATAGACCTTATTGTTATCGTATAAGACTCTCTCCCACCTCTAAAGCAAGCTGTCGCATTAACTCGGTACCTAAACCTTTTCCTGCCGCCTCGCTTCATATTGGCGGAAAACTCAAAAGAAGTGTCAATAGGTATTCCTGTACCTAGTTTTGCCTGAGCATTATCGCCATAAATATCCATCAGAATTTTCATCGTTTCTGTTTCTGAAAGGTTTCTGTCGGTTATATTGACTTTTTTACCGTACAGATCCATTTTTGCTTTTTCGCCGCCCATGACGTAGATATCGCTGCCTCCGCTCACTTCCATTTTTTTTAGCAAGTTGATAAGCTCCTCTTTCCCTGACACTCTAGGTGGCAGGGGAACAACATAACTGATAGGGCTATCAGTCACGATAACCGCCTCTTGAATCTGAAATTAAAGGCTTCCACTTATAGCCATCATCAACAAATTGCATCTCGCCACTTATTTTGTAGACTTTTTCGTTTAATATCATTGACCCTTCGCCCACTCTTGCATTTCTATACAAGGTTGAGATGATAGGCGCATCAATCATGCCTCTTGATAAAAGCTCTAGATACTTGATCATCCCGCCGAAGTCTTGACCTAAGCTTCTTACTCGGTAGGTCATTTCTCTATCGGCTTGAATATTCCCGGCTAGCCAGGCTTCACTTGACCATTTTTTCCACATGATTTTTTCAGCAGAGGTGTCCGGAAGTAGGGAGTTATGAGGCTGCTTTATTAGAATATCTTCATCAAATATTAAGTACTCTCTCCAGTTTGGAGCTCTAGATGTCAGTCGTCCTTGCTTGATTACTGTAAAGACTTTTCCTGCGGCATGTATTCTTGTTGAGTTTTCAGAAACTGTTAAATGATCATGAGTTTCCGAGATGACCGGCGGAAGAAAATATAAAGACCCTTCATGATTTGAGGACAACTTCATTAACATTGAAAAGTCAAAAATAGCGTCAAGAGAGTGCTCACTCTGATTAATTTGTTTCTTTATTTCTTTAATTCTTGAGAGGTAACCATTTTGAGCGCCCAAACTGTAGGCTGCATTCTTAAATGCACTCTGTTTTGCATCAAAAATAGAAGAGTTTTTAACACCATTAACTACGGGTAGATCTTCCCCCCTGGACATGTCTTGTATGTCGGCAAGGCTATATCCATCCGCAAATACAGCGGAAGCATTAAGAATTAATACAATTGGCATTAAAAGCTTTAAAAACATTTTACTGTCCTCTATTTTTGTAAACTAATCTCATTAGTTTTGAGCTTGGGAAAACTTCAAGAGTTGCTATGGAGCCCATTTGCATACCAGCTTCCTTTAGTGCTTCATTTAGCGGCTGCTGAACGATATGTATTTTTATCCATGGGTCCACTTCAGGCTCGTCGCCAAAAACTTTCAAGGTATATCCAGATGCGATAGCAATAGCTTCAACAACCTTTCTGGCAGGGTCGGTCACGCTAAAGTCAACAATTTTTTCAAAACCTTCAGGGATATAAACAGCTTGAAATAGTTTTTGCTGATTTTGCTCTTTCGATAGACTTTTACTGTGTAAGGCTTCCTTGTTTTTTGCCAGAATCCTTAACTCGTCACGGGCTTCAATCGATATTTTTTTCAGCTCAAGAATGGCCTGCCCTTCGATCGTCGGCACCTCACTTTTTTGCGGCGCTGATGCGCAAGCCGATAGAGTTGTTACGACTCCGATTAGTAAAAAACTTTTCTTAATGTTCATATTTCACCTTATAATTATAATTATACCTATATTAAATCAATCTTAATAATTTATCAAAAAATAATAACACGTATTTCATTAATTTTCTTTAAAATAATTTATTTTTAGAGTCGTTTATTAATTTCTTACACATACTTGAGTAAGGGCTCTTTTCGTTGGACGTATTTGAGAGGTAATTTATGACAAAATCCTTCGCCGTTCCTGCTGGGAATCTTCTGGCTAACATCCTTCTTGCTTTTGACCCGCCAATAGCGTGCGACAGGTGTCGTTTCAAAATCCTATCTTCATGGGTTGTGCTGTAACCCCACAGCTCAGTAGGCCCCAGTGTTAACCTCAAGGTTATTTCTGCCCTTGCCTTTTTGCCTTTAACCTGCCCTAAGTAGAGTAGGGTGGAACCCTCTTTTGATGGGCCGGTAACGTCACGATCGAAAGCTCTTACCCCATCTTTAGAGGGTGAAAAAAGTTCCTTTATCCGATTAGTTGTGGATTCGGTCATCCCCTTAGAGAAAATAAGAACGTTACTCGCCAAATCAATCATGGACTCGCTAAAATCATCAACTCTTTGACTTAGCAAGACCAGTTGAACGTCGTACTTCCTTCCCTCCCTGATATCAACTATTATTTGATCCTCTACGTACTTTAATATGCCTGAATCACCTTTACCTATTCCGCAACGATGAAGTTCATCCATGCATATCTTTTTAGGCTGAAGCATGTTTCTTTCAATGGCGTCCCTATGGTAATCAATATACTTTGGATTAAGCTCACCTAAAGTGTCACTATCCATGTAGTAGTCCTTACACATAACCTGTCTAGATAGCATGTACATCATTCCTGTTTGTTTCTTAGCTTCGTTGGAACCGCTTTTTGCAACGTCAGCGAGATCAAATGACACTATTCTTGCTGAGCCAGTATTAAAAACAGTGGGCATTGAAATAATAGGGTAGTTTTTAACAGCAAAAACAATCATAGAGTTTAATAAGTCAAAAATACCATCAGTGTCGCCTGACTTTTTCGCGAAAACATCTTTAATGAGTGTTGAAGAGCTTAGAACAGTGGTAGCATCATTAAGGGTTGGCATCGCATATCTTTGAGCTAATCCTGCCTCATGATGAAGGCCTTCTTTACTGAGCGCGTCAGTAACCTCAAACCAAGTCGTATCATTATCAGTATTGATTAGGTAATCATCAATCTTGCCGTCAACGTCCTTATCGACACCTCTTTCATACCTTGTTGGATTTTTATCGTCTGAGAAGTACAAATACATTTCATCAACAAGAATAGCGATAAGCTCAGATAGTCGACTAATTCCACCACCCGAGGAGGGCGATAGCGTTAACGACAAGAAGTTAACCAAAAATTCTTTATGTATTGAAATGGGGAATCTTGACCCGAGAGGCGTATCAAAAGGATTTATGCAAAACTCTTTGCTCATTTTTAATTTATAGTTGGCTACCAAGTGTTTTTTATTTTTTGGCAAAGAATCTCTGATCATTTCTATAAATGCTGAACTTGAGTAACCAATATCAATAATGGATATCAAAGGGATTTCCTGATTTCTTGCGGACAAAATATCACTTAGGTTTGATGCTGAAAGGTACAAGCTCTTGCCAAAACCCGGGAGGGCAAACACAATACTTACCCAGGTGGTTTGCTTTGTGCTTGAGGACTGCATTGGGTATATCTTTGAATCCATTGTCCTAAACAGAAGGTTTCCTTCACTCCAGGGAGAAGTCGGCCTATTAAAAGGCATAATCTTGAAACATTCGCCAACAGACATGGGGAAAGGAACACTCACATAATTTTTTGAAACTCCTGGCAAGGTATTTACCCAAGCGGCAATAGGATCTCCAGTTTCATCTATAACCTCCATTCTTCCCCAACCTTGAATGGCTTTTAATAAGATCATTTTATTTCTTCTAGTTTCTTTTTCAGAAGATCCCCAGGTAGAAAAGGTAACCTGCATTGAAGCTAGAATTTCACCCTCATTAGCTCGCTCAATCAGTTCTTCAGCTGCTTTTTTTATTTGCAAGTTTCCAGTATTGGTAATTGCAAAAATAGTGGCCAAGGTTTTTTTACTACTTACTTTAGAGACAATATTGTCATGACCTGTTTCCATATGGTATGAAACAGACCAGGGTATTTTATCGCCAATAGACTCGGATAATTTTAAAAAAGGGAGTGCTTTGTCAGGCTTTATCTTCCCAACAAGAACTGAGGTGTAGGTTTCTCCACACTTAATCATTGAAGGGCTTTCAACCACCTCTTCTGGACTGATAGGGAATAGTTGACTTGATATTTCTGGGTACAATACATGGCTGGCGTCATATTTATTGTTAACATTATCCTCAAGCCTGGCAGGCATGCTATCACCCGGAAGTGAAGCTTCCCAATTTGAAGTGGTCATCTCCCTTCCTGCGTAAAACCTAACTCGCTTTAAGGCATCTTTTGCCGTCATAATCTTAACCTCAAAGAAGTCACCCAAGGCCTTGACGCACAGATTTACAAAGCCGTCATGAGACTCTCTTATTTCGTCGACAGATAAGAATAAGGATTGGGAGTTTTTGCCGGGTTTTGTTCCTATATTATATTTTTGTATTGATTTTACCTTTTCATTCTGAATATCTTTCAGTAAGTCAGCAGGAATAGCATGAGGGTAGGTTTGCAAAACAAGGGTGCACTCTTCAAATATTATCTTCTTGGAGAGTAGAGCTTCTCTTTCGTCAAGTAGGTCAGAAACATCTAAAGATAATCGTTCAGCCGTTTTCCTTAGCGGGTCAATCTGGCTTTTTATTGCCTCTGAACTCATTAAAGGATCCTTTCTAATGACCAAATCCAGGGAGAATCCTCTCATCGCTAGCACGCCGTTTAATCTTAACTCAAGCGTTTCGATAGCCTCTTTTAGGCTTTCCCCTTCCATGATTCTTAGGGTTCCTCTTATATCGAGATAGGTCAACAGGCCGCTATTCTTAGTGATGAAAGTATGCTCATCATCGGTCGTGTCGATAGCACAGTAGCTAGGCATATTGGCACCAAAAACGTCCGCCAATGTCTCATCGGCGCCGCTTAAAAACTTTTTAAATAAACTCATCTCTATTGTCCTTTTTTTCTTGCTGCATTTCTTTTTTGCATTCGTCGACTAACTTGTCCAACAAAGGCCCTCTCTCTTCACTTTTTTTGTAAGCAATACTATCTAGTTGCAGAACTCTCTCTTTAATGTTTTCTTGAGTAGAGATAATTAAAAAGAATTCTGAAAACCCACTACTAATGAATGACTGCATACTGTCTTCTATAGACTTTATTAAGCCTTCTTTTTCGCTCATACAACTGCCGCTCCAGTACTCTTAAAGGAGGGTAATAATCCAGCGCTAATTGCTTTTTTTGCAGCGGTTTTTATTTCCCCAGGTCTTAAATAAATAATAACCCGGCCTGTCCCATAAGATCCGACAACATAATTACTGGCAGCCATCTTTTCGGCGGCGATGCCACAAGCTATTCTGTCGTAAGCCCTTAAATAAGCTCCAACACCGCTAAAATGCTCACCCTTATTGAAATTTGTCGCTAATCCTGTCCAAACATTTTCTAAAAATATACCTTTTGAGTATGATCTTGATCCAAACTCGTGATTTATAGTTAGTGGAAGCGGGCCAATACCAACCTTAAATCCTTCAAAAATTTCCAAATGAGAGTATTGAGACATGTAAAGTATCTCAGGTATCGTCGCCCAAAATCTTGTATGGTTTGATCCTGCTCCAAATGTCTGAAAAGAAGCGTTAAATCCAGCAACAGCCCTAACTTTAACCCTAAATACAGCGGCATGGGTTTTTGCCATTTCCTCCAACTTTGCAAGAACATGGTTCCCACCTTTAATGCTCTTGCCATCAATACTCCCAAGGGCTGATGACTTGCCTGATGACTGTTTAACCTCTTTCCAGTCATTGGATTTTGGATAACCAAGTGATGTTATCCACTTCGAGTAAGCGGTCCTTGGAAAAACAAACGTGGTCTTCTTACTGCCATAAGGTCTTTTTACCCCAAGCATCGCCTGATTTTGTTGAGTAGACCCCTTCATAGCATCTTCAACAAGTTCTGAATTGCTACCGGTAAACCGATCTCTTATGAAATTATCAGTTATGTTTGGAATCAGAAGGTTAACATACCTATAAGCCATGTCATCAATTGAGGCGTTAAGCTCTCTTTTTCCAAGTAGGGCAACCCTATTTAGCATTTTTGATGCAGCAACAACAAACTCCTCAGGAGAGTCATTTAGCGAAAGCTCATCTGCTATGGCAGACAGAGATGTCCTAAAGTATTGCTCATCATGTATGTTTCCAGAGGCTCCCATATTCATTTCTTTGTGATCAGGGTACTTAACATTAGTTACCCATAGCACGTCAGAATCAAGATCTTCAATTCCAGCTATTTCTCTAGCGGAAGAGCCATCGACTGATATCCATGCTTGGCCAGCCTTTTTGGAGTTCTTAAACCAACAAACACCTACTTTTCTCATGCATAACGCTCAATGCTTGATTGCCGAGTGCAACCTAAAGATATGAGGAAAGGATTTAGGCGAAGGTGTTTTTGACTCTGAAAAAATACCCATATATTCTTTAACCGCACTACTTTTCCATCCTTTTTGCATTGATATTTTTGATTTTTTAAATTCTTTTGCCCAGTGTAATAATTCTTCTTCATATGCGTCTGCTGAAGGTAATAAAAAAAGTCCTGAAAAAGATTGATGCCTATTTTCATACTGCTCTTCACTTAGCGACTCTAAAATGTTGCAAAAATCCTCAACACTGGATGAGCCGACAAACTCTTCTGCCGATCGCTGACCAAGATTTAACAAAGAAAGTATTTCGTCGGCATACATCTTTTCCATCGAGTCAGTTTCAAACGTGTATGAGGCAAGCCATAAAAGCCTTACGGTAAAATTAAGTCGAGACTGGCTCATGCCATATTTCTTCGGGATAAAGATTAGCTTGGCCCCCATAGAATTAGCATGATAATTCATATTGTTAGCATGAAAACAGAGCGGACAGATAACGACAAGGGAGCTACTTTCTTTAGTTGTAGGGAATTTAATTACCCTCTGACCTTTTAACGAAGAGAAGGAGCAAAAATCACATGCGTGCCCTTTTTCTTTTAACGTTTTTTTAACAGTGCTTTCAGGAACGTCTTTCGTTGCGACAAACTCCTTACCGTTAAATTGAGATCGTTCTATTGATAGTCCTAAATTAAGTAGCTTCCTCATAATTATTCAGTTACCAACGATTACTCGAAGGTTTCGTTAGTGCTTTGAATACCTTTATCAAGCTTCACTCCAACGCTGTTTGCAGAAACTCCGATAAGGTAAACTATACCCATCAAGGCTGATCCGATTAGAATGCCGGCAATGCCTTTTTTCGCATGATCTTGGTTTTCGTTTTGGTTGTGCTTGTATAAAAGCCAGATACCTTTGATAAACAGATACAAGCCACCTAAGCCAGCTGCGGACAGTAGAAACGTCTTTATGGCTGAAAAGGTATTATCTACTGTTTTAAGGTTAGTTTCTAAATTATCTCCGCCTTGCTCTATGGCAGCCATAGCCAACTCAGGAACCATAGCTGTAGTTGTTAATGCAACCACAGCGCCTAATAGTGCAAATTTATTCATTTTCATTTTGTAGTCCTTATTTTATTATATATTATTTTGCTATTAAGCATTTTCCAACACGAAGATTGCCAGCACTGTTAACGCTTTTAATCATGCCAATTTTTCCGACAATATCTCCGGCAGAGAACTTTTTAAACTCACCTTTTGGCGTTCTCAATAGGTAGCCAGTTGGCAAAACACCTGCCAACTTCCAGCCTTTGGCTATAGATCCGTTAGAACAACTAGTCGCTAAAACCTTTTTGGATGAGTTAGTTTTCACCTTTTTCTTAGCTTTTTTAACCTTCATAGCTTTAACAACTCTTTTGGTATCGATATAGAAGCTTCCACTCACCAAGACTAAGTTTCCTTCGTTAAGGATGTCAGTTACCGTGTGAATTCTACTTCTGCTATTGACATAAAATGTCTCACCTTTGAAGAACACGTTGACCTTATTTTTTGGCGTTCTTATGATAGCCATCTGGCCGGTAATAGACGTGTCAACAATATTAAAGTTTGGAAGTCTTTTCATGCCTTTCAAAATCTCTGAGGCATCAAAGTCTTTATCGACGGTTCCCGCCTTAACACTGAGAGTAGGATCTTTTTTACCTTTTTCAATCTCTTGCTCTAACTCACTAATTTTCTTATCGTAAGCGACTCTTAACTCATCAACCTCTTCAGAGATTAGCTGTCGACCCTCCTTGCTTTTAACTATCATCTCAGCAATAGCTTTGCTAATCGATTCGTTAATCATTTCTGCGGTTACAGTTTCGACATCCGACTCAGGATGAGACTCTAATTCCAGTTCAGCAAAAGGATCTTTCTCTACGTTACCTGCGACAACAACTTTAGGCAGAGACTCACTTTTTAGGAGCGGATCTTCATAAGCCGTTTCTTTAGCACTACCCATAAAGTCTGCATCTACTGTTGAGATATCAGTTTTTACAGTGTGAGACAAGTTCTGTTCAGGCTCATAATCGACAGGGTCAGAGCCTGGTGAAGAATCATTTAAGAACTCGCTAGGAGAATCATTATCAACAGTAGTGACGCTAACAGGCCCCTTATCAAGAAGTGTTGTGTAAGCGTATCCGCCACCTGCCATCACGACGACCGCACCGACTGCCACCGCAATTAAGGCTGTTTTGTTTTTGGCGGGCTTATCATTTTCGTCGACCTCGACCTCTTTTGCCTCAACCTCTTCAGCCTCAGCCTCAGCCTCAGCCTCAGCCTCAGCCTCAGCCTCAGCCTTAGGCTCCTCACCTTCTTCGTCAGTAGCAGAGTCTTCATCTAACAGAGAATCTTCAAGCTCTTCGTCAAGCTCAGTTTCAGAATCCATATCGTCAAGATCAATACTTAGAGCTTCATCTGCCTTGCTATTAATCTCATCTATATTAGTTGACTCGTCATCATCTTCTTCAAATTCAAGGAAATCGTCAGACATAGAAATTTCATCAAGACTGTCTTCTTCAGGCTTGTAGTCCTCAAGCTCGGTACCACCAATTACTGAAGTGGTTTCAGAATCTTCAAGGTTGATTTCTGACTCACCATCAGTGTCGAAACCATCATCAAATCCTAATGACTCATCACTTTCGAAATCATCATCAAGGAAATTATCATTTTCGCCACCATTTTTATTGTCGTTTTCATTGCTCATTTGTAGTTACCTTTTATTAATTTACCTTTATTTATGTAATTTACATTAATTTACTTTAATTTAATACCCGACATGAGCATTATTCCAACTAATTTGTTTCTTTTTGTGTAAACAGTCGTTTTTGGAGTGCCTGACGATGAAAGTTCACTAGAAATGGCTGTTCCGATAGCGCCAGCTGAAGAGATAACTCTGTCGCCAACATCAGGAATCGGTGATACAGATTCAACCTGAGAGCCGTCAGTTCTTGACACAGAAGTGTATCCAGTTAGCGCAGCTGAG
>Ga0105358_10001035_pt1 | contig 14637 bp, 17 predicted proteins | sample GOMGulsemesocosm_5_FD_83509 | JGI IMG/M metagenome (GOLD analysis project Ga0105358, IMG submission 83509) | Methane-oxidizing microbial communities from mesocosms in the Gulf of Mexico - GOM15C Gulf of Mexico | ecosystem: Environmental > Aquatic > Marine > Cold seeps | place: Gulf of Mexico... | reverse complement strand
TACTGTCTACTTGGCTCGTCAACTAAAAGACCAACAACAGGTTGCCATCAAAGAATACAAGCCAAAACACCTGACTAAACGTGATGGCTATGCCGTAATGCCTATTAACTCGGCTTCAGCAAACTTATTCCAACGCGGTCGCCAATTGTTTATGAAAGAAGCAACCTTATTGACGACTCTCAAACACCCGAATATTGTTAGCGTTCTCAATTTCTTTCTTTGCAATAATACCGCTTACTTAGTGATGAATTATGACTACGGAATAACCCTTGGGAGCTGGTTAAAAGATTCGAAAAATGTCGTCACCACTGAATTTTTACTCGATATTTTTCAACCCGTGATGCGATGTATTAAAAACATGCATCACAGAGGCCTCTTACACCTCGACATCAAGCCAGATAACATTCTATTAAGACCTTCATACAACCCCCTCATCCTCGACTTCGGTTCAGCGCTGTCATACAAAGATCAACAGCACTTAAACTCACACAGCATGACAAAAGGCTATGCTGCTCCAGAGCAACACGATAAAACCAAAAAGCTAGGGCCGTGGAGTGATTGCTACGCAATAGGGGCTAGCATGCGTGCTTGTTTAGACAAAAATGCACCCGTAGCATCATCAGACCAATCCACTATTCAGAAGAGAGAGTCGGCCCATACGCTTTATAAAAAGCAAATTGATGAAAAAATTCTTTACGCCATAGATTGGGCTATGCAGTTTTCACCATCTAAAAGGCCCCAAACTATCGACGACTTATTGAACGCCACCAACTATCGTTAGAATTCCCAATTCAACCGGATAAAGCCGTCTGTCTTACCCTATAATGCGCGTATTATCAAAAATGTAATATTCAGTATTTCATTTCATTCAACATTATTGCCTTAGGAAAAGAACATGAGACCCAGTGGACGCAACCCCGACGAACTTCGCGACGTTAAAATAACAACCAACTTTACTATTCACGCCGAAGGGTCTGTATTAATTGCCTGTGGCAACACCCAAGTTCTCTGCACCGCATCAGTTGAAAGTCGCGTACCAAGGTTTTTGAAGGACAAAGGACAAGGCTGGGTGACCGCTGAATACGGCATGCTTCCTCGCTCAACACACAGTCGCATGGGGCGCGAAGCCGCTCGTGGCAAACAAAGTGGTCGCACACAAGAAATTCAACGCTTAATTGGCCGTTCTTTACGTGCAGCTGTTGATCTTAGTGCCCTTGATGGTTATACAATCACCATCGATTGTGATGTGCTTCAAGCAGATGGTGGAACACGCACGGCCTCTATTACTGGTAGCTTTATCGCCTTGTCCTTAGCTATTGAAAAATTAATCGATGATAAAAAGATTAAGAAAAATCCAATTCATGGCCAAATTGCTGCTGTTTCTGTGGGCATATACAACGGTGTACCCGTGCTGGATTTGGATTACCCTGAAGACTCAGAAGCGGAAACTGATATGAATGTCATCATGAATGAAGCGGGTGCTTTCATCGAAGTTCAGGGCACTGCAGAGGGGCATGCGTTCCGTCGCGAAGAGTTGGATGAAATGTTGAACCTTGCCGCATCAGGCATTAGCGAATTAATGCAGCAACAACGTGACGCATTAGAAAAATGATCCAGCAGGTTGTACTGGCCAGTAGCAATAAAGGAAAAATAGCAGAAATTCAGGCTATTCTTAAACATCAGAATATTGAGGTCATTTCTCAATCGCATTTTGATGTGTCTGATGCCGAAGAGACGGGCACCACGTTTATTGAAAATGCCATCATTAAGGCAAAACACGCAGCAAAAATTTCTGGGTTACCCGCCATTGCTGACGACTCTGGACTAGAGGTTGATGCCATCAATGGAGACCCTGGCGTGTACTCTGCACGTTATGCCGGTTTACCCTCTAATGATAAAAAAAACACAGCAAAGCTAATCAAAGCCTTAGAAAGCACATCTAAGGAGAAGCGCACGGCACGGTTTCATTGCGTCATGGTTTTCATGGCTCATGCTAATGACCCATCGCCGTTAATTGGTCATGGCTGCTGGGAAGGAAATATTGCTTTTAAAGAGGTCGGCAATAACGGTTTTGGCTATGACCCCATTTTTTATATCCCTGAACATGACTGTATGTCGGCCGAGCTAGCGCCTTCTATCAAAAACACCTTAAGTCATCGTGCCAAGGCCCTAAAGCAACTCTTACCTCAAATTTCTGGTTACTTCGCTACTCAAAAATGACGCAGGGTTCAACAGACTACGGCCTCTACATTCATATCCCTTGGTGCGTAAAAAAGTGCCCCTATTGTGACTTTAATTCACACGAAAAAAAGGATGACTACAACGAAGAACTTTACGTTGACGCCCTTATAAAAGACCTTTCAGTTGAAGCTGATAAGGTAAAAAATAGAACACTAAAAAGTATCTTTATCGGTGGTGGCACACCCAGCTTATTTTCCGCTACCAGCATTAAGCGCATTCTAGATGCGACACATCAGGCACTTGGTATTAGTGATGACACTGAGATTACGTTAGAGGCAAATCCAGGTACTGCTGAAGCTCAGAAGTTTTCTGGTTTTTACACGATTGGTATCAATCGCCTATCAATTGGGGTTCAAAGTTTTAACGACAAGCATTTACAACAACTGGGGCGTATCCATAATGCCGAGCAAGCACATAACGCCATTCGAATGGCGCAAGAAGCCGGTTTTGAACGAATTAATCTCGACCTCATGTTTGGCTTACCCAGCCAAAATATCGAACAAGCCATTAACGATATTAAATTGGCATTAAGTTACCAAACAGGCCACCTTTCTCATTACCAATTAACACTCGAAAAAAATACCTTATTTCATAAACACCCACCTGCTTTACCAACTGATGAGCTCATCTGGGATATGCAGGTCGCCTGTCAGACTCAAATAGATAAAACACTCAGCCAATATGAAGTCTCTGCCTATGCAGCCGAGGGTCAACAGTCCCGTCATAACCTTAATTACTGGCAGTTTGGTGATTATATTGGGCTAGGTGCTGGCGCTCATGGCAAACTAACCAATGAGCAAGGCACTATATCCCGCTATTGGAAAAAGAAACAACCTCGAGATTACATCAAGCTCGCTGGCAGTCCATACGTAATAGGTGGACAAAACATTGTCAAAGAATCTGAATTACCCTTTGAGTTTATGATGAATGCTCTGCGTTTAAAATCAGGCTTTACACTTGACCAATACCAACAACAAACACATCAAAAAGCATCAAGCATACAAACAACGCTAGACTCGCTGATTGCTAAAAACTTGTTACAACTTAATTCTTCAACTTACCGGTGCACTGAACAGGGATGGAACTTCTTAAATAATACCGTAGAACACTTTTTACCAACTCAATGAACCAGCCATTAATTAATCAAACTTATGCATGCCCGTACTGTGGCGAAGTAATCGACACTTTAATCGACATTTCCCAAGGCAATCATCAAACTATTGAAGATTGTAGCGTATGTTGCAGCCCCATTGAATTGGACATAGAGATTGGTAGCACCGATCAAAAAATCAACCTAACTGCACGCTCCGATTCAGAATAGAACAGAACTAAAAAAAATTTTGTTTGTACGAAACCGGACACCTTTAAGTATAAAATAACTCAACAATAACCTAGACAATCAAACCATGAAAAATTACAAACACGAGTTTATTGAATTTGCCCTTCAATGCGACGCACTAAGATTCGGAGAATTCACGCTAAAGTCTGGCCGAGTCAGTCCTTACTTTTTTAATACCGGCCTATTTAACACCGGCTACCGTTTGCGTAAACTAGGTCATTTCTATGCGCACGCACTGATAGATTCAGGAATGGACTGCGATATTTTATACGGCCCAGCTTATAAAGGCATTCCTCTTGTTTGTGCTGTTTCTATTGGTTTATCCGAAATATCTGATCAAGATATGCCGTATGTTTTTAACCGTAAAGAAATAAAAGACCACGGTGAAGGCGGTTTATTGGTGGGGTCAGAACTTAAAGGCAACGCGATTATCGTTGATGATGTTATTAGCGCCGGCACATCTGTTAGAGAATCCGTCGATATTATCCGAGATGCTAACGCAACGGCATCCGGCGTTTTAATAGCCCTTAATCGTCAAGAAAAAGGCCGCGGCGAGACATCAGCGATAGATGATGTAGAAGAGAGCTATGATTTTAAAGTTGCTTCAATTATTTGTTTAGCAGATATTATTTCTTACCTTAGAAAATCTGATAATGCTGAGCACTTAAGCGCTATTCTCAAGTATCAAGAAACTTACGGTACAGGCTAACCACCACCACGATGAAACTTGAGTAAAAACACAGCCATAAATTGCTCTTGTTCAATATCGGCCATATCAGAAAAGTCAAAATTCACAAATAGCATGGGTAGGCGTGCAGAGGCTACCCGCCTAGTGCCCTCATGCCCCAAGGTGATACACGCATTTTGACCAGCAAGTGTGAAGGTAATTGTGTTTTCATCTCGTTTATAAGTGAGTTTATTTTGGCTCTCGAGTAATGAAATAAATTCTTTACGTGAAAATCCCATTTCTAATGTGAACTGCTTCTTTTTAAAAAGTTTCATTAGCCTCCCGCAACTGGCGGCCAAAACCCAAGAGTATCACCTTCTGCCAAGGTGGTTGCATCACGATTATCCGCATCTAAATAGACGCCATTCAATAAAACAATATGGATAACATCTCGTGGTAAGTTTAAATCATCGATAAGCCCTCCAACCGTTGAAGCCTCATCAATTTCATAATCAAACCCATGTGATTTTGTACTGTTTACAGGTAAGTATTTCATTAAACCCGCAAATAGTTTAACTGTAACTGTTGACATAATTTACCTACTAACCACTGTTTGTATACGAGCCAAATAGATTCCCATCACTCTAAAACTCCAGCGATTTGACTTTTATAAGACTCCGCATATAAATAAAAAAGGGCGAAAACTTTCGCCTCGCCCTTGATCTTTTAATTACGCTAATTCGCTTACATTAAAGCCCTAATCTAGATTTTGTTTCATCAGTCACATCTCCATCAACTGACCATCCACGTTCCGCATAGTATTCAGGCAACATCACACCTAAACCATTTACCTTGCCTTCTGCAGGTCCTGATGTAGCTGGCTCGCTTACTAAGCGTGGTGGTAATTTGTCTGCCGAAGCTCCTTGACCTGCTGCATCATTATATAAACGCTCTAGGTTCCAAACACGTTCTCCGAGTTCCTCTAAACGTTCCGGGGTCCACTCGCCTTCGCAAGCAGCATTTACTTGTGGAGCCACATCTTCTAGAGACCATGCAAATGAGGTAAAGATACAAATTCCTGCCGAATCAAATGCTGCTGTTGCATTTTGAAAAGCAATCTGTAGCCCTGCCTTGCCCTCTGTTTCTAGTGGGTCTGTTTTAATGGGAATACCCAGCACTTCAGATGCAACCGTGTAACCACGTAAGTGACAAGCGCCACGGTTTGAGGTTGCAAACCCTAGCCCCATACCCTGTATACCACGTGGATCATAGGCAGGAAATTCTTGGCTACGGACTGTCATAGATAACTCTGGGCGGCCGTGCTTTGCACAAAAGCGTGCTGACCCTAAGCCTAGTTCAGCGCCAAAGCCCTCACCTTTACCAACAAGCTCTGTACATTTCACCATTGCCTCAACATTACCGAATTTTAGCTCAATACCACCCGTATCTTCAGTTGTTATCACTCCTTCTTCAAACAACTCCATAGCAGCCGCTATTGTTGAACCTAGCGAAATAGGGTCTAAACCTTGTTCATTACAGACAAAGTTAGCATAAGTTAACGCATCGATATCATCAATACCGGTATCACTTCCTAGTGCCCAAGCCGCTTCGTACTCCAAACCACCTGAGTTACCATGATAACTTTCGTGTAAATCTTCTTTATTCTGTACGCTGAAATGTTGTGGATCAATCGTCGATATCCGCCCACATGCAATCGTACAGGCGAAACAACCTGCATTTCTAGTTAGGTTCGGCTTACCATCGCTCTCGCGTGGTTCTAACATTGCTTCACCTGATATTTTAGAAGCACCCTCAAATACGGACCCTTGCCAGTTATTTGTAGGCATCGCACCCATTTCATTGATTACATTCATCAAAACTTGTGTACCAAGTGCAGGTAGGCCTTCAGCCGTTACTGGGTTTCCAGCAAGCACTGCTTTGGCAGCATTTGTCGCCTCAAAAAATGCCTTAGGGTCATTTACATCAACGCCTTTACTTCCGCGAATAGCAACGGCTTTAACGTTTTTAGAACCCATAACAGTGCCAACACCAGAGCGGCCCGCCGCACGATGCAAATCATTGATAATTGCTGAATAAAGTACACCTTTTTCACCTGAAACACCGATCGCAGCAATGCGTAACTGAGGGTCTTGGTGCTTGGCATGTAGCCATTCGTCAGCTTCCCATACCGATTTACCCCAAATTTCATCCGCAGGCAAAATTTCAACTTCATCGTCTTTAATACTGATATATACGGGCGTTGGCGATTTACCTTCCAAAATAACCATATCCCAACCAGCACATTTCATTTCGTTACCAAAGAAACCGCCTGAGTTAGAACAAGCAACTGCATTCGTTAAAGGGCTTTTTGTCACCACTGAATAACGACCCGCTGTTGATGCCATTGTGCCTGTTAAAGGCCCTGTAATCATATACATGGTGTTTTCTGGCGAAAGAGGATCCGTTGTTGGCGGAACTTCTTCAGTCAGGTATTTTGTAGCCAAACCACGTTGCCCAAGGAACTGCTCTACCCATTCCATGTTCAATGGTTCAGGTGTACAGGTTCCTTCGGTTAAATTCACCCGCAATACTTTTTTTGTCCAAGACATAGTCTATCTCCTCACTTTTTTTATTTTTATATGTGCAAAAGGCTTATTTAGCTGGCATGGCCTTCGCTGCATAATCTTTCATTTTATCGTATCCAGTCCAATTTGCATCTTGGTAAGTAATAGCCTCTGTTGGACACGCTTTTGCACACTCTGGATCACCGCCACAAAGGTTGCATTTGATCACTTTACCGCTATCTGCGTTGTAATTAACCGTACCGAATGGGCAGGCAATCGTACAAACTTTACAACCGACACATAAGTCATTAACGATTTCTTTTGCGCCCGTTTCCTTATTCAATTGAATCGCTTCAACAGGACAAGCATGCATACACCACGCTTCATCACACTGAGTACAAGTGTAAGGTACAAAAATACCTTCTTCATGAAATGGAAAAATTTTTATTCTTGACTTAGTCGGGTTAAAAACACCTTCACCTTCGTAAGAACAAGCCATCTCACACTGCAAACAACCAGTACACTTATTTGCATCAATAACTAATGACATCTGCATAACACCCTCCTGTGGGTTCTATTTATTTTAATAACGTTAACAAAAAACTTATACTTTATGGATACAACATTCGTTTAGACTGAGAAACAAACATATATCAGCCTAACTCAAATTAACCGCCCGTTACGCTCATATGACGAAAGATAACAGGTTGCTCAGTAATATCAAAATCATGCCCTTCGGGCTTTAAATCCATAGACTCTATAAGAGCCTGTTTGACTTTATCTAAATCCGTTGGGTTCGCTCTTAACACACGCTTCAAATCCATCGAATGCTCTTGCCCCAAACACAACAACAGTAAACCAGATGCTGTGACACGTACCCTATTACAGGTATCACAAAAATTATGACTATGCGGTGAAATAAAGCCCACCAAATTATCATAGCCATTTACAGTGTAGTACCGAGCTGGACCACCCGTGTTTTTCGTACTAGGTAGCAATTCAAATTGTTGTTCAATATCTTGCTTGATCTCATCACTAGAGTAATACGCTTCTTCTCTTGAGTGACTCTCAATTGCACCTAAAGGCATCTCTTCAATAAAGCTAATATCAAGCCCCTCTTGCATAGCGTACTGAACTAAGCTTTTCACTTCATCGTGATTTCTATTTTTAAGAATCACCGCGTTTAATTTAATTTTCTCAAAACCCACTTTTTTTGCAGCTTGAATACCATCAAGTACCGCACTAAGGTCCCCAACACGCGTAACTTTTTTAAACTTATCAGCATCGAGACTATCTAAACTGATATTAATTCGTTTGACGCCAGCATCTTTCAATGGTTGTGCCAACTTTACTAACTGTGAACCATTCGTCGTAATAACTAATTCATCTAAGCCATCTAATTTAGCAACATCAGCAAGCATGTTTACAATATCTTTTCGCACCAGTGGCTCGCCACCTGTAATACGAATTTTAGTCACGCCCATTTCAACAAAAGCCTGTGATAAGCGAGTTATTTCCTCTAATGTCAGCACTTGTTCGCGCGGTAAAAACTCCATATCCTCACTCATGCAATAAACACAACGAAAATCGCAACGGTCCGTCACAGAAATTCTCACATACGTTACTTGTCGACCGAATTTATCGATTAACTTATCTGTATTTATTGTTGGCGATACGGCATTCATACAATATAAACTGCTATTCCTATTCTTTAAATAAATATGAAACTTCAAAGGGTTACGAAGTACTTGAGAATTATTATCAAAAGAAAATTATTCTCATTTAAAATTAATGACTTGCGGCCACTCTTATTCTTTCTATACACCTTACCGCAGTTTAAATTTACAGGTCAACGATTAGTTCATAAAGCTACTTTTTAAAATGATAGCTTTATATGCAGTTAAAGCTTATTTTTTCATTCACCTCACTTTCACTTCATTTAGGATAAACTAACGACACAAAATTAATTTAACCGAATGTAGCAGCACTTTGAATAAATGCGACTGTCCTTAAAAATACACCTAATACCCTACCTACTTATTGCTGCGTCTATTTTTCCTTGCAGTGGCACAGCCGATGCGAATACTCCAATAAAAATTTCAGTGCTTAAATTTGGTACTGTTAATTGGACATTAGAAACCATTAAAAAAGACAATATTGATAAAAAAAATGGCTTTGAGCTCATTATTCAGCCATTAGCCAGCACCCAAGCGGGTAAAATTGCATTACAAGCGAATGCTGCTGACATCATTGTCACTGACTGGACTTGGGTTGCACGTCAACGTGGGTTTTCAGCCGATTATTTATTTGCCCCTTATTCAAGCTCTGCGGGTTCAATCATGGTGCCCAATCAATCGTCCATTCGATCCATCGAAGACTTGGTCGGTAAAAAACTAGGCATCGCAGGGGGTGGACTAGATAAAAATTGGTTATTACTTCGCGCCTTAGCCTTAAAAAATAATATTGACCTTCAAACAGATGTCGATAAAATCTTTGGCGCACCACCACTACTTAATGGCCTTATTAAACAAGGTGAGCTAGATGCTCTCATCAATTATTGGCACTATAGTACGCGTTTGAAAGCAGAAGGTTACCGAGAGATTACCAATACCCACGATATCATCCAACAACTTGGCATCGATAAAACCGTGCCAATACTTGGCTATGTTTTTAGTGAGAAATGGGCGCAAAAGCACCCATCAAGCCTGAACAATTTTCTAGCAGCTAGCCATGAAGCAGCGAATCTCTTATGCACGTCTAATGAACATTGGAAAGCCGTCTTGCCGCTAACCAGAACTGACGATAAGCTGACACAGCAATTATTACGGATTAGTTATTGCGAAGGGCGAATAAGAAAGTTTTCAGGTGAAGAGAAGCAAGCCATTGCTGATATTTATTCCATATTGGCACTAACCGGTGGTGAAAAACTTGTCGGTCCTGTAAAACAATTAGACCCTAAATTATTTTGGAATAATAACCAATAATATCACCAGTTCAATTTTATTCTCACAATGCTACGTTCTTCATTCTTAAACTCGACACTATCATTAGGACTTTTGCTTTTAATTTGGCAACTCACCGCTTTTTCATTTAACAGCCCTGTTTTACCAGGACCTACCTTAGTGCTTAATACACTGAAGCATGCCATTCAAACCGCTGAATTACCACACCATCTCAGCATTACCTTGTACCGATTAACGATTAGCTTTTTTCTCGCTATGTTTTTAGGAACCGCGATTGGACTCATTCTAGGACGACACGACAAACTAAATAATTTTTTTGATAGTTGGCTCATAATTCTCCTAAACATCCCTGCACTGGTCACTATTATCCTTTGCTATATTTGGTTCGGCTTAGTTGAAACAGCTGCCATTTTCGCAGTGGTTATTAATAAATTACCCAACGTAATTGTAACGATTAGAGAGGGCGCTAAAAACCTTGATAATCAACTCATGGAAATGGCCAAAGCCTATCAATTTGGACGATACAAGACATTGCGTCATGTCATTCTGCCTCAGCTCTCTCCTTATATTATGGCCTCTGCCAGAACTGGGCTTGCTCTCATATGGAAAATTATTTTAGTTGTTGAAATGCTAGGCAGAAGTGATGGTATGGGTTATCAAATTCACTTGTTTTTTCAATTATTTGACATCGCTAGCATCATGGCTTACACCGTTTCTTTTATTATTATTATTCAAATAATAGAAACCGCCATATTAAAACCTTTAGACAAAAAATCCCAACGCTGGAAGTAATGCCAAATGAACCAACTCCTCGTTGACATAAAAAAGAAAGCTTTTCCCAAAGATGGGGGCAATGAAACATTTACTGCGATAGCAGACCTCAAATTTGAATTATCGAATAATGAATTTGTCTGTATTGTGGGACCATCTGGCTGCGGAAAAACAACCCTACTCAATACCATTGCTGGTCTTGATAATGAATACGAAGGCTCTATCGGTACAAATAACAATAGCACCAAGCTTTGCCCTAGTTACGTCTTCCAAACCCCCCGATTATTACCGTGGCGAACCGTCTTAGAAAACATTCAATTAGCCACCCAAAGTGATGACTCACTACCAAGCATAATAAGTATTCTTCAATGCTTAGGCCTTAGCGATAGTTTGCACAGCTACCCTCAACATTTATCACTCGGCATGCAACGACGAGTCTCACTCGCGAGGGCTTTTTGTGTACCAAGTAACCTCTTATTGATGGATGAACCATTTGTATCACTCGATCAAACCACGGCAAACAATGCCCGGGAACTACTACTAAGCTTATGGCATGAACAACCAAGGAATGTTTTATTTGTTACCCACGATTTAAACGAAGCAATTGCCCTCGCCGACCGGGTCTTATTTTTATCCGACTCACCTAGCCATATTATCGCTGAGGTTAAAGTAACCCTTTCAAGAACTGAACGTACAACTGCTAAGATTAACGAATTTAAAGATCAGCTACGAAAAAACCAGCCAAACATTCAACAGTTTCTATAACCATTCCCCCCCTCAAAAAAACCTCTAACGCAGTTACTGATCCACGTATTACGTGTATTTTTTGTCAAAAACAATACGCAAAAAAAAGCCACCACCTAGTAGGTAGCGGCTTTCTTAAATACTACGGTTAAACTACCCTCAAAGAGGGTAAGTCTCACCCAAACGGTAATCCGTTTAGTTCGACCTTAAGCTGCTTTTTTAGCTGCTTTTTTAACTGTTTCTTTTACTTCTTTAGTAACTACAGCGTTGCCTTCTTGAACAAGTTTATTTACTTCTTCGTTGTAAGCTTTAGCATCTTCAATTAACACTTTGCTATCAGCTTGTACTTTTTCGAAGCTGCTTTGAGCTAGTTCAACTTGATCTTTAACAAAAGCATTTAAGCCTTCGATATCTTTAATTGCAGTAGCCGCTTTAATACGTGCCTCAGTTAAAGCAACATATTCTTTAGCAGCAGCTTGTTGTGTCGCAATAGCTTTTTCGAATTGTGCTTTGTTTAATTCAGCTAATTTCTTAGCAGGAGCGAATAAAGTTTCTAGATTATTTAACATGTCATATCCTTTAGTTTAAGTTAAGTAAAAATTTGTTTTGTTGCAGCGCATTATACATATTTTTTATTGCGGTGCAACACATTCTAGAGAATATGGCCATTTATTTTTCTAAAATAGCCAACTTGCTATCCATGTCATGCATCCGTACTCTATTCTTTAACCCTATACGAGCGAAATACATTATGAATACAACTGTCAATTTTGGTCCGCATAACCCTTTAGCAAAAAATGAAATTTGACGAATAGGTATTCGTTAGCTTCACTCTACACCTAAAAATTCGACAACATAATCATGCACTCGTCGTCCGTTTTGTTCATTCTTATTTTTGCTGTTTTCTCTGGGGCATCGCTATGGTTTTCCAGTAATGCAATTTTAGCTGAATTGAGCCTCGCTATGCCGGGTACGCATTTTGATATATCAGACATCACATCCGCTGTTCAATTTGGTTTTATTACTGGTACGCTGGCCTTTTCATTACTCAATATTTCAGACCGTTTCCATGCTGGACGTGTTTTCCTTATCTCGAGCATTCTTGGTAGCATATCCAATGCACTGATTATCATCACACCACTCGATAGCCAAACATTAATCATTTCACGTTGCTTAACCGGTTTCTTTCTAGCTGGCATCTACCCCGTTGGCGTTAAAATTGCTGCGCTTTGGTACCCAAAAGGTCTTGGGCGCGCTCTTGGTCATATTGTTGGCGCATTAGTCATTGGCACAGCATTTCCTCATTTAATAAAAAGCCTTAATCTCGCTTTAAATTGGCAGTGGGTGATCATTAGCTCATCTACTCTCGCTATTTTGGGTGGTTTACTGGTGAGCGTTACTATTCCGGAGAGGTCAATACCAAAACGAACACCTCATCATGAAGGCAAAGGACTTTTAAACATCTTTAAATCAAAAGATTTTTACGCCTCATCATCTGGCTATTTTGGACACATGTGGGAGCTGTATACATTCTGGGCTTTTACACCGCTCATCCTTACTGCGTATAACGAACAAATGAACACAAACTTAAATATCTCTTTATGGAGCTTTCTGATTATTGCTTCCGGCGGCATTGGCTGCTCTGTCGGCGGGTTGTTCTCTGCAAAGCTTGGCAGTGCTCGCATTGCTTTTTATCAACTGGCGATATCAGGTGCTTGCTGTTTGATATTTCCTTTTATGCTATTTAGTAGCCCCAAGATCTTTCTTATTTACCTCGTTGTTTGGGGTATTACCATCGCTGGTGACTCCCCTCAGTTTTCTACACTCAACGCAAAAACTGCCCCTATAGATATCATAGGATCAGCCATCACTCTCGTCATTTGCTTTGGTTTTGGTTTAACTATATTAAGCATGCAAACATTTAATCTTTTAATGACTCATTTTAGTCTCGGCATTGCCGTATCATTGATGGCAATTGGGCCACTCTACGGCCTTTATTCTTTATATCCATTAAAAATAAAGAACCCATTATTTAACTAAAGGATCTCAGCTATGTTTATCGCAATGAACCGTTTTAAAGTAACTCTTGGCAAAGAAGGCGAGTTTGAAAATGTTTGGCGTCAACGCGAATCTCGATTAAATGAAGTACCTGGCTTTAAGTCATTTCACCTTTTACGAGGCCCTGAACTTGATGACCATACGCTCTTTGCATCACATACAACGTGGCAAGACAAAGCAACATTTGATGCATGGACGCATTCGGACGCATTTAAACAAGTGCATGCTCAAGCTGGACAAACCAAGGGGCTATATTTAGGGCACCCAAATTTTGAAGGCTTTGAGGTCGTTCTTTAGCCAATTGGCTTAGTCGTCTTTTTTAGGTGTTTCAGGCTCATCTTCACGCTTAAACTCACCTTCAATTATGTTGTCGTCTAGCGCATCTTCACGATTTGCTTGCTGAAATGGGTCTCCGCTTTGAAAAGGCGAGTGATTAATAAATTGGCTTTCAAGAATAGAACGTGCAAAGTTACGGCGTAGCCCAGGCACTAAGCAAAGAAACCCAACAGCATCTGTTACAAACCCAGGGGTCAGTAATAACGCACCACTCACTAACAGCATCGCACCTTCAATCATTTCTACTGCCGGTATCTCACCTCGAGACAAACTCGCCTGTACACGCTGCACGGTTGTTAACCCCTGTAACCTAAACAAGTAAGCACCTAATACAGCCGTAACCAAAATTAACCCAACCGTAGGAAACGCACCGATTGCACTACCTACCTGAATAAGAAAATAAATTTCAACAACAGGGACGATAATTAAAAGTAACAAAAACACAGAAAAAGGATTCATGGTGAAATAGCTTACACAGGAACCGTGACTTTGTAAAAATTGACATCGGAGACAGGCATTCAGATGGCGAAATAAAAATGAAAGATTTAATTGTTCACTCAGGTCTTAGTATTCATCAAAATAAAATGAACATTTTTGTGTCACCTGTGGCGTTATAATGCCAACGAATCATAATGAACTACAAACACTTGTGACTGTCCTTATTATTTGCAAGTTAGCATAATGACCTAATCGATCACTTAATGAATAAAAAAAATTTAGTCTCCTTGTTTCTTATCCTTTGCACTGTATTTTTTTCACCGACGGGTTTTGCAGTTGAGGACGAAGTAAACAAAAACAATGTTGCCAATACCTTAAGTGATTTATTTGGTGGGCTTAATAACACGTCCCCTGACCAATTACTCGAACCGGATGATGCCTTTAGCTTCTATGCAGAGGTTAATAACAACCAGCAAATTATCTTAAATTGGCGTATTGCTGATGGCTATTATCTAT
>Ga0105358_10001029_pt1 | contig 14685 bp, 12 predicted proteins | sample GOMGulsemesocosm_5_FD_83509 | JGI IMG/M metagenome (GOLD analysis project Ga0105358, IMG submission 83509) | Methane-oxidizing microbial communities from mesocosms in the Gulf of Mexico - GOM15C Gulf of Mexico | ecosystem: Environmental > Aquatic > Marine > Cold seeps | place: Gulf of Mexico... | reverse complement strand
CTGAGCAGGCTCAGCAGATGGGGGCCGTTATGATACAGGTAGATGGCTACGAGCTGATGCGGCAAAATATTACTAAACAGTTATCTGATAGTTAATTTTATTAAGAGGTAGACTATATGACGACATTAAAGCACTTTCCTCTTATTATTCTCGGTTCAGGGTCGGCGGGTTGCAGTGAAGCTATCTATCCAAACATCAAACGACGAATTGTACGCCAATCAGGGCTGTAGATGCGACGCAACCCTTATGTTTCGTTCTCCGGCAACTTAAGGAGTCTCTCACTTCTCCATACTCGTATTATTTGAATCACATGCTCTTCAAGTAAATATACAATTCTATAGGGGGGATGGATTATTTCTCTAATCGTTTCATCATCAAACTCTGGGACTGTTCTCCCTATACGGGGATGATCGACTAGCGTTTGTATATGCTCGATGATAGCTGAAATATATTCTTGCCCAGGATGAGGGACGCCTTGCTCTAAATAGTATTCTTTGATGCTTTCAAGGTCACTAAAGGCAGAATTCGAAATTAATATCTTCACGCCTTAAATACCAAGTCTTTTCTTTGCTTCTTCAAGATCGATACTTTTTCCCTCTTTTGCATCCATCAACCCCTGGGCAACGGCTTTGACGAAGGCCAACTCTTCTGCGTTCTTTTCATACTCCTCTAGACCTTGAACAACAGCGACACCTCTACCGCGGCTAGTTAGCAACACTGGCCGATGGGTATCTTTAGTGTGCTTAACCACCTTTCCAGGGTTTACTTTCAAGTCTGAGAGAGGGACAACATCTTCAGAGAATTTGGCCTGCATGTCTTTCACCAGTATATAGCTTAAAGACCTGTTTATAGCAGCTGTTATTAGCCCGGTCAAGAGACCACTTGACTGCTGACAGGTACATTTCGCTTGCAAGCCCCGAAACAGAGATCACTTCCCCAGAGCCCCTGTGAACCCCACTTGGCCTAAATCCGGGATTCACCCGAAATGTGACAGAGATCGCTGTAGCCCCGTCACTCGTGGCCTGTAGGGCTAGTGGGTTTTTAACCACCTCATAAAACCCAGTCAGCAGGATATGCTCCCAGGAGGCGGGAGAAATGGCCCGCAAATGTTTAAGCTGCTTGTCATTGCCCGTCGTAAGCCTTGGCCACTTCTTCCGCGATAATCTGCACGCCGCGCTTAACTGTCTCGGCGTCCTGGGCATAGGACACACGAATACATTCGTGCTTGTGCGACCAGTCGTCATCCATTCCGACAAAGAAATTGTGGCCCGGAACAATTAATACACCGCGCTGCTTGAGTCGCTCGTAGAGTTCCTGTGAGCGAATGGGCAGCCCTTCAAACCACAGCCATAGGAAGATCGCGCCTTCTGGTTTGTGGATACGGTAGGGCAGGTCTCCGAGGCTTTCCCGGAACCACTGCACCGTTTGTTGCGAGCGTTCGCGATAAAAGGGGGTGACATAGTCGCGGGTCAGCGACAGGATCTCACCGGTTTTAAACAGCTCTTTGGCCAGCGCCGGACCCAAATTGCCGCACGCCAGGCTGACCACAGTGTTGGCATTGGTGTAAGCACGAATCACCTCTTCCTTGGCCACAATAATACCGGTGCGGGCTCCAGGTAGCCCCAGTTTAGAAAGGCTTAACGCGAGGATGGTATTTTCATTCCAGTGCGGTTTAGCCTCGGTAAACAAGATGCCGGGGAAGGGCAGGCCGTAGGCACCGTCGATAATCAAGGGAATATCCTGGGCCTGTGCCATTTGATCGAGATGCGCAATTTCATCGTCGGTCAGTACGTTGCCTGTGGGGTTGGTGGGGCGAGAAACACACATAGCTGCAGTGTGTTCATTGAGGTGCAGTTTGGAAAAGTCCACGTGGTATTTAAACAGGTGCTCATCCAGCATTTCAATACTGGGGCGGGTGGCGGTAAAAAAATTATCGCTCAAACCGATACCGCCGTAGCCAATATATTCTGGCGCTAGCGGTAAGTGAATAGAGCGATGACTGCCGTCGGGCATGGTGCCGGCGAACATATTGTAGAGTACAAAGAAGGCAGACTGGCTGCCGTTAGACACGGCGATATTGTTAGCGCTCAGCTTCCAGCCGAACTGCTTTTTCAAAAAGGCGGCAATCTGCTCGCGGAATTCTTTATCGCCCTGTGGCGACTGGTAAATACCAAACAGGCTATGGCGCTGTTGCGGGTCGGCCATCACATCTTCAAGGCGCTGCTGGAAGATGGCTTCCACCTCTGGCAGGCGGCCGGGGTTGCCGCCGCCCATAAAAATCATATCAGGGTTCTCGTTAAGCGCAGAACCCAGGTCGTCCATTAATTCAACAATGCCTGACTCGCCGGCAAATTTTTCACCAAAGGCGGATAACTTCACTGGAACCTCACTTATTAAAATTTAATGTTTAATCTTCAAAAAGGGCGAACACCTCTTCGCAGTACGAGGTGCTCGCCAATCTGCTCATAGATAGCAGGTATATCAATCTGAGTCATACCAATGGGCATGATTCAGATATTCATTCAGTAATCCAACCGTGCTTAAGGGACTAATTACTGATATGAATGGCTTTACCCAGTGCGGCCAGGGACGCTTCCATGGTGGCCTCACTCAACGTGGGGTGTACGTGTATTGTGTGGGCAAGGTCTTCCAGACAGGCTCCCATTTCCAGTGCCAGTGCAAATTCACCGCTGAGTTCGGCGGCGTGGGCGCCCACGGCGTGAATGCCGAGAATAACCTGGTTATCCTTGCGGGCCGTTACTCGCACAAAACCACCGTCGCCGCCGGCTTCCATCGTCAGTGCCTTGCCGATTGCGGCGAAAGGGAACTTGCCGACAATCACGTCTATGCCTTGAGCCTTGGCCTCGTCCGGAGTTAGGCCCACACCGACAATTTCCGGTTCTGTAAAACAGACAGCTGGAATAACAACCGGGTCAAAGGAGCGTCGATGACCGGCGATAATTTCCGCCACCATTTCACCTTGTGCCGAGGCTTTGTGGGCCAGCATGGGTTCGCCGACGAGGTCGCCGATGGCCCACACATTTTTCATGGCGGTGCGGTTTTGATCGTTCACTTTAATAAAGGGGCCGTTCATATCCACACACATATTCTCCAGACCCCAGCCCTGGGTGTTGGGGCGGCGTCCTACCGTGACCAGTATTTTGTCGGCTTGCAGGTGTTGTTCGTCACCGTTTTTGTCGGTGTAGGTCAACACGGGTTTGCCATCTGCATCGCTCACACTTGTCGCGCGGGCTTTATAAATAACATCGGTTTTGTGTTTCTTCAGCCAGGTTTCGATCGGTCGGGTCATCTCTTTATCGTAAATAGGTAAAATGCGATCTAAACCTTCCACAAAGGTGACTTTAGCGCCCAGCTTGCGGTAGGCAATGCCCAGCTCCAGGCCGATATAGCCGGCACCAATCACGACCAGGTGCTCGGGCACTGCATCGAGTTGCAGGGCCTCGGTGGAGGAGATCACATTGTCGCTAAAGGGAATGTTAGGCAGTTCGATGACGCTGGAGCCGTTGGCCAGAATGACATGCTCGGCCTTGATCGTCAGTGGGCCTTCTGCAGTGTCCACAGTGCAAGTTTTGGCGTCGTAAAAATTGGCCCAGCCTTTGACAATGTTCACGCCGGCTTTTTTCAGCAGGCCTTCCACACCGCCATTGAGTTTGTCCACCACCTCGTCTTTCCAGGCGATGGTCTGGTTCATATCCAGTTCGGGTTTGGCGCTCAGGGAGATGCCCAGTTTGCCACTGCCACTCTCTTTTTCGTTAAAATGCGCGCAAAGCTCCTCATAGCGACTCGCGGCATGAATCAGCGCTTTGGAGGGAATGCACCCGCGAATCAAACAGGTACCACCGGTGCGGTCGCTTTCGACAATGAGGGTGTCGAGACCTAACTGCCCCGCGCGAATGGCGGCAACATAACCACCGGGGCCGGCACCAACCACTAATACTTTACATTTTTTTTCTGCTGTCATGTTGTAAGCCTTTGCTAGACGAATATCGCGCCGGGATTTTCCAGCAAGCGTTTCAGTGCCTGCACCAGTTGGGCACCGTCAAATCCATCGACAATGCGGTGATCAAAAGACGACGACAGGTTCATCATTTTACGTACGACTATGTCGCCATTCTGAACGACCGGTCGCTCCTGCAGTTTGTTAACACCGATGATGGCGGTTTCAGGCGCATTGATGATCGGGGTGGTGGCAATACCGCCTATGGCACCAAGACTGGTGATAGTGATAGTCGAACCGCTGAGTTCGTCGGGTTTGGCCTTGTTGCCACGCGCGGCCTGGGAGACCCGGGAAACTTCATCGGCCGCTTGCCAAATATCAAGACTTTCACAGTGTTTAACCACAGGAACCATCAGGCCCGCGTCAGTCATGGTGGCGATGCCCACGTGTACCGCATCGACTTGAGTCAGCACATTGGCTTCATCATCAAAATTGGCGTTGCAATGGGGGAATTGTGGCAGCACTTTAACCAGCGCCTGCATAATAAACGGCAGCAGGGTCAGCTTGGGCTGGTTGTCCTCGCGACTGGCATTAAGATGCTGGCGCAGCTCTTCCAGGTGGGTCACATCCACTTCTTCGATGTAGGAATAGTGGGGGATATTGCGCTTGTTCTGCTGCATTTTTTGTGCAATGACACGGCGCAGGCCTTTAATCTTTACCTCGGTACTGCCCTGGCGAGGCGCTCGGGCGGCGTTCACACTTGGCACGGCTAACTGACCGCCTGCGGCGATAAAATTGTCCAGGTCTTTATTGCTGATACGACCGGCGGGGCCGCTGCCGGGCACCACCGATAAATCAATGGCTTCATCGCGTGCACGTTGACGCACCGACGGCGAAGCCAGTACAACGCCGTTATAAACCGCGCCGATATTTACGGAGCTATTTTTATCAGCACTATTTTTAACAACATTAGAATTCACAACCGCTGGGGGCACGGGTTCACTCACTGCCTCAGGTTCTGTTTTTTCACTTGCCGCTTGAGGCTTGCCGCTAGAGGCTTCCAACTTGTCGCTTCCTGCCTCCACATTGCCCTCGTCACCGTCGACACTAAAACACACCAACTCACTGCCCACGGGCAAAACCTCACCGGCTTCGCAGGCGACGGCAGTCACTGTGCCGCTCACCGGAGAGGTGACTTCCACCATGGCCTTGTCGGTCATCACATCAGCAATATGCTGGTCTTCTTCAACCGTGTCACCGGGCTTAATGTACCATTCGGCGATCTCTGACTCGACGATGCCTTCACCCAAATCGGGTAATTTGAAACTGTAGCTACTCATGAGTAGGTCTCCCGATTAATCTACTTTTAATCAACTGCGAGTGTGCGTTCAAGCGCTTCGATAATACGTTCATGGCTGGGAAAATATTCCCATTCAAAGGCATGCGGGTAGGGGGTGTCCCAACCGGTGACTCGCTCGATAGGCGCCTTCAAGTGGAAGAAACATTCTTCCTGTACCTCGGCAGCCAGCTCTGATCCGAAACCACTGGTACGAGTGGCTTCGTGAATGATGACGCAGCGTCCGGTTTTTTGCACAGAGGTCGTAACGGCTTCAATGTCCAGTGGTAGCAGGGTACGCAGGTCAATCAACTCGGCATCGATACCGCTGGATTTAATCGCCGCCTCCGCGACATGTACCATGGTGCCGTAGGCCAATACGGTGACGTCGCCACCTTCGCGAACGGTGGCCGCCTTGCCCAGCTCGATTTTGTAGTGCCCTTCAGGCACCTCACCGGCCGGATGGGCACTCCAGCTCGTGGCCACATTGCTGCCCCCGTTGCCAAGCGTGCTGGTATGACCATAAAAGGGCCCGTTATAAATTCGCTTGGGTTCAAAAAAGATCACCGGATCGTCGTCCTCAATGGCGCTGATCAGTAGACCTTTGGCATCGTAAGGATTGGACGGCATCACGGTTTTTAAACCGCAGACGTGGGTGAAAATGCCTTCCGGGCTTTGCGAGTGTGTCTGGCCGCCGCGAATGCCGCCACCACAGGGCGCACGTACGGTGACCGGTGACCAGAACTCGCCGCCGCTACGGTGCCGCAATCGCGCCAGTTCACTGATAATCTGGTCGATGGCGGGGTAGATATAATCCGCAAACTGCATCTCCACCACCGGGCGTAAACCGTTCACACCCATGCCGATGGCCGCGGCCATAATGCCGCCTTCAGTAATGGGGGTATCGAGTGCTCGGTGGGCGCCATGTTTTTCATAGAGGCCTTCGGTGCAGCGGAAAACACCGCCGAAATAACCCACGTCTTGCCCCATCACCAAGACGTTGGGGTCTTTATTCATGGTGCAATCCAGGGCCGAGTTAATCGCCTGAACCATAGTCATCTTTGCCACGGTCTATACCCCCATCATCTGACGTTGTTTGCGCAGGTGCGCCGGCATTTCTTTAAACACATCGTCGAACATGGATTGCACAGGCCAGTGGGGGCCTTCTTCGAGGGTTCCGTAAGAGATGGCTTCTTTCCAGTCACGAGTAATGTCGTCTTTCAATTCTTGTGCCTGTTGTTCGTGCTGTGCGTCGCTCCACTCATTGATGTTGATTAGGTGTTGCTTCAAGCGTTCGATGGGATCGCCCAATGGCCATGCCTGGCCTTCACCTTTGGCGCGGTAGGCCTCCGGGTTGTCACTGGTGGAGTGACCTTCGCTGCGGTAGGTAAACAATTCAACAAAGGTGGCACCCAGCCCCTGACGCGCCCGTTCGGCGGCCCACTGAGTGGCGGCATAAACCGCGAGAAAATCATTGCCGTCGACGCGGATGCTGGGAATATTGAAGCCGGTACCGCGGGCGGCAAATGTGGTGCCTGCAGATGCAAAAGATTGCGGCGTGGAAATGGCCCACTGGTTGTTTACCACGTTCAAAATCACCGGTGCCTTATAGGTAGAGGCGAACAGCAAGGCGTGATAGACATCGGATTCGGCGGTACTGCCGTCACCGACCCAGGCGCAAGCGAGATGGTCTTCGCCTTTGTAGGCCGAGGCCATGGCCCAGCCCACTGCCTGGCTGTACTGGGTCGCCAGATTGCCGGAAATACTGAAGAAGTTGCCTTCTTTCCAACTGTAGAACACCGGCATCTGCCGGCCCTTCAAATTGTCTTTGGCGTTGGAGATGCAGTGGCACATCATGTCGACAATGGGGCGCTTGCGTACAAACAACAGTCCCTGCTGGCGGTATGTGGGGAACAGCATGTCGCCGCCGTTCAGCGCCATGGCCTGGGCCACAGCAATGGCTTCCTCGCCGGTACACTTCATGTAAAAAGAGAGCTTGCCCTGGCGTTGCATGCGGAACATGCGCTCGTCGTAGGCGCGCACATGCATCATATGGCGCAAACCTTCGCGCAGTCGCTCAGCAGATAGATCCGGGGCCCAGGGGCCAATGGCCTTGCCGTTATCGTCCAGCACCCGAATCAATCCATAAGCGAGGTCTTGCATGGCTACGGCGTCGGTATCGATGGGTGGTTTCTCAGTATGCCCGGCATCGGGAATTTGCAACTGGCTGAAGTCCGGGGTTTCACCAGGGCGGGAAGAGGCCTTGGGAATATGGAGCTTGCTGTTGTAGGGGCTTGGCGCCTGCTGCCCTTCGTTAGGTAGCGGCGCGGCTTGAGACTGCTGTTGTGGCTGAGCCATGGCTCGGTTCTCCTTGTTATGGCGATCAAAACACTTTTAGCGTTTCTACGCTGGAGTTAAGGTTGATAGCCCCCGACGGGTAATGGGGGCGAGTTTCTTTACTACTGGCGAGGCGGGTAGTCGCAGCAGCCTGCCGGTGTGGGGATTGCCCAACGTCCGGGAAAGGGAAACTATACATTAAGTCATGAGAATTAATTATTCGTACTGACGGGAAAGTGCCGAGATTTTGGTATTTTTTATACCTTTATTCTTTTTTGGGGTATAGAAATTCGCTGTTGCGGGCTTTTGTGGATATTAGTTATGCTTGGCAAGTCACAAGCTGCAAGTGTTGAGCTTGGCAGTGACAAATTAATTGCACCTGATACTTCGCTGGAGACCCCCAATGGCCCTGAAGCTCGACAAAACCGACCGCAAAATTCTTGAACTGATACAGTCCGATGCCAGTCTTTCGGCCTCGGAAATCGCCGAGCGGGTCAACCTTTCCCGAGCATTTATCACAACTGCCGGGCGTGCAGGATATCAACTCCAGTGTGGCCTTGAGCGAGGTGAAGTACACCACCGAGTTGCCGCTGGGGTTGGTTTAATTGGTTGGACCAATTGGCCGCAACGACAAAGAGGCAAAATTAAATAAAAAACGAATAAAATCAATATATTACGCCTATTTGTTCGCTTCTTTACTTTTCTCTATTGTCAAAAATATTCCTTTTCGGCTAGATTTACCAAAAGGCGATTAATTCGTATCGCTTAACTGGCGAAAAGTCATGTCCACAGTTTCCGGCCCCAAGGGCGTACCATCGCCCGCGCAAACGCCCGTGCCCGAGTTGGTTGCCCGCCAGATCGAGGCCATGATTCTTGATGGTCGGCTGAGGGCGGGGGAGCGTCTACCTGCCGAGCGCAGTCTCTGTGACAGCCTGAATGTATCCCGCAATACTTTGCGCGAGGCACTAAAAGAGCTGCGTGCCCGTGGAGTGATAATAACGCGGCGTGGCAGTGGTACTTTTGTTGCCAGTTTTCAGGAGCTGCAACCCGACATTCAGGCGCTGCACCCGGAAACACCACTGCGTAAGCTGTTGCAAAATCACCCGGAAACCCTCGAAGGGTTATTGGAGGTTCGCCGCTTGCTTGAGGGCGAGGCGGCTTATCAGGCTGCTCGTCGAGCAAGGCCTGAAGACCTTGAAGAGCTACAGCAGGCATACGAAGCGCTGGTTGACGAGAACCCTAAAACAAATACCAGCCAAGCCCACGCCGAGCGGGATCTGCGCTTTCACCGAGCTTTCTACGCCGCTGCACACAATCCCATTTTACTCTTGGCGCTGAACAGCATTCGCGATTTATTAATGAGCTTTTTCTTTGATACATCGGGCAAGCTTTATTCGCTCTCATTACAAAAGCGCCAGTTGCGCACCCAGCATCGTCGTATTTTTCGGGCGATTGAAACGGGAGATGCGGCTGGCGCTCGACGAGCGGCCACTGCGCATATCGATGCGGTGGCACAAAGCTTAAAAGAATTTAAAAAAAAGCAATGACTGAATTTGCGAACTGATTGTATTAGAACTGATTGTATTAATAGGAACACTCCATGCCTGCACTAAAAAATTGCCACAATATTTCTGACTTGCGCCAGCGTGCCAAAGGCAAGTTGCCTAAGCCCATGTTTGATTATATCGACGGCGGCGCCGATGACGAGTGGACCATGCGCCGCAACACAGAAGCCTTCGATGATTACGAGTTGATGCCCAACTACCTCAAGGATATTGACAGCATTGACCTGAAAACCAAGGTGTTGGGCACAGAGTTGGAGTTGCCATTTTTCCTTTCGCCCACCGGCATGTCGCGCTTGTTTCATCACGAAAAAGAGCTGGGCGCCTGTCGTGCCGCCAACGAATTCGGCACACTGTACACCCTCTCCACCATGTCCACCACCAGTCTGGAAGAGGTGGCTGCAGCCACGCCGGGCCCCAAAATGTTCCAGATTTACATTTTTAAGGATCGCGAGCTGACGCGCGAGTTTGTGCAACGCTGCAAAGCCAGTGCTTACCAGGCGCTGTGCCTGACCGTCGATACCCCGTTGGCCGGCAACCGCGAACGCGATCTCTATAACGGCATGACTATGCCGCCCAAGATTACGCCGAAAAGTTTTTTCAGTTACGGCACCAGCTTCGAGTGGTTGTTTAACTTGATGTTGAGTCCCAACTTTAAGCTTGCCAATGTGACTCACCGAGTTGACGCCCTGGGTAAGGGCACGATGGGTTTAATGGATTATGTGAACAGCCAGTTTGATCGAACCGTCACCTGGGACGATGCCGCCTGGTTGGCTGAGCAGTGGGACGGTCCCTTCGTGATCAAGGGCCTGCAATCTCCGGAAGATGCCAAGCGTGCAGTAGAGATTGGTGCCAGTGCGCTGATGGTCTCCAATCACGGTGGCCGACAACTTGAAGGCGCACCGGCACCGGTGGACTGTATCGCCCCGATTCGTGACGCTATTGGTGATGAGCTAGAGCTAATTGTTGACGGTGGTATTCGCCGCGGTACGCATATCATTAAGGCGCTGGCCCAGGGAGCCAACGCCTGTTCCATTGGTCGTCCGTATTTGTATGGCCTGGCTTCCGGTGGACAGAAAGGTGTTGAACGCTCGCTGACACTGTTAAAAGCAGAACTTGAGCGTTCTATGGCTCTGCTGGGGGTGAATAATATCTCCGATATTCGTGGCGAGCATGTACAGAGGCGAAGGTGAAAAGAATGCAAGGTTGGCAGCTTGTGCTAATAAACGAGTCTTCTTTAGCACAGATGGCTGCGAATCGTTATTTTTCTTCAAAAATACGCAATCTATCGCCCGACTATCTTGGGTAGTATAGCTCATATTAAAACAGTGGGATTAATGGGGCGGGAAAGTTGGTGGCCCCCGTCTATTTTTTCACTCGTAAACCCAAACCCAACAAAAAGGATCAAGACCATGAGCGAGCTGCAAACGCTAGTGGATAATTACGCTTTGCCCGATACCCTCGGGTTCGGCCAACTGATGGCGCCGGTCATGTTTAAAGCCGAATACTGCGATGGTATTTGGAGTGCTGGCAAACTCGTGCCCTATGGTCCTATCAGTCTGGATCCGGCTGCCAAGGTGCTGCACTATGCTCAGGAAGTGTTTGAGGGCATGAAGGCTTACTGGGTCGACAGTGATCGTCCACAGTTATTTCGCCCCCTGGAAAATCACAAACGCTTCAACAACTCCGCGGCTTATATGTGCATGCCGGAAGTGCCCGAGGCGGTATTTATGGAAGGGGTGTGCGGCTTAACTCAACTGTGCAGCGAGCTGATTCCACGTCACACCGGTGCTTCCCTGTACTTGCGGCCCTTTATGTTTGGTTGTGAGGCGGACCTGAACCTCGGCGCGTCGAGCCATTACGAATTCTATGTCATCGCCAGTCCCTCAGAGATCTATCATTCCGGCGAGATGCGAGTGATTGTAGAGCGCAATCGTTCGCGTACCGCTGCGGGTGGCATGGGAGCCTCGAAAACCGGCGGTAACTATGCGGCCTCCATGCAGTCATCCAAAGATTGCGTCAATCAGGGTTACAACCAGGTGCTCTGGTTGAATTCCAAGCTGGAAGGCCAGGTCGACGAACTTTCGGGCATGAATTTGTTTGCGGTGATTGATGGCGAGCTACATACACCTGCGCTCAATGGTTCAATTCTGCCTGGTATCACTCGGAACTCCATTATCGAGCTGGCGAAAAAGTTGGGCTACTCGGTTAGTGAGCGCGATATCCAGATAGATAACTTACTGGCGCTTATTGCTTCCGGCACCTGCAGTGAAGCTTTTGCCTGCGGTACTGCCGCGGTGATCAGTCCCATCAGTGTCATTGGCGACCAGGGTAATGACTATGAACTCCCGCAGGCCCAGGGCCCAGTTGGACAGTGTTTGTATGAGTCTTTGTTGGGGCTTCAGGAAGGCAGGGCTGAAGATGAGCTCGGTTGGATAATGCCGCTTTAAGTCCTTTTTGGCCTGGCTTAAATCTTCGTTGTCACGGTTCGGGCTACTTGGTAAAGTGGGGGGAGTAAGACGTCTAGTTTATTTTAAATCACTTAGCCCTTTACTCAGACCCGCAGGACGGAAGCCATGGAAGCACTCAGCCCCTCAGATCACAGCAAGCAACGCCTGATGATGGCGGCTATAAAACTTTTTGCAGAGCAGGGCATAGACGGCGTGTCCCTGCGCATGATTAACCGCGAGGCCGGCGCCAAAAACAACTCAGCGCTGCACTACCATTTCGGCAGCAAGCTGGGATTGGTGGAAGCGGTGGTGGCGTTTATCCAGGGCTGGTTTGAAGAGGCTCGCGAAGAGGCGTTATCAGGGGTGGAGGCAGAGGGTGAGGAGCTGGCGGTACGGGATATTCTCGAAGCCTTTATCGAGCCCTATCTTCAACTGGTGGAAAACGAGCCCTGGGGCTATCACGCTGTGCGTTTTCTGGCGCGTATGGAGATGGAAGGCGGGCCGGATATCCACGCCACCCTTAACCTCTTTGCAACTAAGTCCATGACTCGCTTTAAAAAGTTATTGTCGAAAGCCTTGCCTGAAATACCGCGTAAACTGCTGATGCAACGTTGGAACTTTTGTATCACCAGTATTGTCCACGGAATTGCCGATTACAAAAGTCTAAAAAAATCCTATGTGGGCGATGTGAGCTGCAGCCTGCAGAAACTGGGCGCGCTCTATGTGGATTACAACGCGGCAGGCTTGGCGGCACCGGTGAAATAGGTATCGCTTATGTCCCCAAAGGTGAACCCCATTCAAGACAGCTTACCCCCAGGGTTGGAATTACACCGGCACGGTGGCGTTACACATGTGCCCTACGATCTTAACGCTTCAGGACTTTCTGGGAGTGCACCGTCAAGTGAGAAAATGGAATTTGGTCACCTCTTTGATCCAATGTGGGCGCTGGCCCAGGCCGAACAGGCTTCCCGCATCCTGCGCATGGAACAACCTGGAGCATTCACCACCGACTTGTACCTGCTGGAAAAAGATTGCTACCTGTGCCTGAATCGGGGGGGTAGCAACCGCGAGGCACAGAACATGCACATTGAGTACGACGCTCGCGACTGGTGTATTTTTCGTGTACGGCTGCGGGCTGAGCTGGTGGAAACCTTTGCCGACTACGATCGCAAGAGCAGCAATGCTGATTGTTCGTTTCTGAACTTTGGGCGAGGACTTAAGTATTCCATGGATGTATCTGCACCGGCTCAGCTCGTTAGCCTGTCGCTAGTGTTCAAGACCGAGTGGCTGCTGAATCAGTTCGGCAGCGATGCCACAGAAACTCTGGCCCCGTTATTGGCGGCGGGCGAGGCGCAGGAGGCCGCGTCACACCTGGTAGCCATTTCAGTCAATGCGGCTATTTACCAGATCGCCAGAGAGCTGCTGGATCTTCCGGCAGGGGATCCCTTTTGTATATTATTGGCGCAAGCCAAGTCCAAGGAGCTGTTGTTTAGGGCTTTACAGGCGCTGACCAGTGACAGCGAATCCCCCGGCTCGCGATTTCGCGAGCAGGATCTCACCCAGCTATACGCGGTGAAACAACGGCTGGAAACTGACTATGCCAACGCGCTGACCTTGGGGGAGCTGAGTCGCTGGGCGGGATTAAATCGCCGCAAGCTTACCGAAGGCTTTAAGGCGCTTTATGGTGCCACAGTGAATGAGTATTTACTGCTGCAGCGTATGACTCAGGCCGGCAGCTTGCTTCGCCAGGGCCTGCCGGTGGCCCAGGTGGCCGAACAGGTAGGTTATTTGGACCGGGGCAGTTTCAGTAAGGTGTTCAAGCGCCATTTTGGCCTTACTCCAAAGGAATACTAATCCTATAGAATTAACGACGATTGCTGGCTGTCTTCCTGCAATCTCTTGGTTATTAATACCGGCGCAGTCTTCAAACTGCTTGATCCGCTTGGCTTAAAAAGTACCGATTGCCTCCCTTTGAGTGTCAAATGCCCCCCCAAGACTCACGCGAGCGGCGTACTATCAATCTCAGGGTCGGCTGTAGGCACACTAAGCGGCCTCGAACCCTCTCCCGACCGTGTTTATTAGCTCAGAGTCTAGTAGTGCGAGCGTCGGATTAAAATTATAAAACTCTTGAGGAGTATGTTAATGAGCAATGACGTAAACATTCTTTCTAGTACTAGCACCAGCAGTCGCCTAAGTCGAACACCACTGGCAGCCCACATCAGTACCGCCATTCGCGCAACTGCCGGTGCTGTTGTGTTGTCAGGTGCAGCCATGACTCCGGCCCTGGCCAGCGACAGTGACGATAATTTCCTGTTAGAAGAAATTATCGTAACCGCCCGTTTTAAAGAGGAAAGCGCCCAGGATATCGGGCAGAGTATTACTGCAATTGGCACTGCCGAGATTGAAAGGGCGGGTATTGTTAATATGGCAGATCTGGCACTACGCACACCGGGTCTCGATTTTAACGATAAGGGTCCAAACCGTAACGACGTCTCTATGCGTGGTATTTCGCCTTCAGTGGGGGACTTTGGGCGTGACTCGTTGGGGTCCCAGTCGCTGGTAACCTCTTTTATTGACGATATCTCCGTTACCAGTAGTAATGCAAGCCAGCGCAGCTTTAACCTGTTTGACTTCAACCGGGTTGAGGTGTTGCGTGGTCCACAACCCACTTACTTTGGTGAAGGTGCTGTTGGTGGCACAATTCGCTACTTCAGCACCGATCCGACGCTTGAGGGCCCAGTATCTGGGCGCATTGCAACAGATACCTCCAGTACAGACAATGGTGGCACTAATTACACCTTGAATGGTGCTCTGGACCTTACGCTTATTGAGATTGAATTGGGGGTGCGTCTAACCGCCTTTACCCGTGACGATGATGGCTTTATTGATGATGAGCTGAATGGTAGAGATGGGGTTAACACTTACGAAAGCGATGGTGGTCGTGTTGTTGTCAAGTGGCAGCCCAATGACAAATTCAGCGCACGTTTTGCCCACCATTTTTCCCGTGATGACCAAGGGGCAGACTGGTTAGTCGACGACACG
>Ga0105358_10001028_pt1 | contig 14694 bp, 15 predicted proteins | sample GOMGulsemesocosm_5_FD_83509 | JGI IMG/M metagenome (GOLD analysis project Ga0105358, IMG submission 83509) | Methane-oxidizing microbial communities from mesocosms in the Gulf of Mexico - GOM15C Gulf of Mexico | ecosystem: Environmental > Aquatic > Marine > Cold seeps | place: Gulf of Mexico... | reverse complement strand
CAATATAAATCATTAGGCAATTAAAGTAATAATGTTTTTTTAAGTGTTATTATTAGGTGCTATTTTTTAGATTTGGTAAGGGATCTTGGTATTTACTTAGCCTAACTTCTCTTTTTAGTGGATAATTTCACCGCGTAGACGACTTAATTACACACTAAAGCCATTGATTAACATCCCATACTGCCTGTAAATGACATTTACTTTGACCACAGAATTACAAGTGTAATTATCTGATATTAGGAATTACTTCACTAAGCCAATTTTCACTTCTAAATTATAATTGGGTTTCTCTACTAGAGCGTTAAGTTTGAGCACATTACTGCCATTAGCAAATAGTAAATCTCAACGTTTCTTAGTCACTCAGCCATACTAAATATATTAAAAAACAGTCCTATTAAGGACTGAACACTAAATAGTAAAGTTATTAAAACTATAAACATTTGAAGTTATTTACTAAAATAACGCTTATCTATCGCAAGTACCTCTATTGGCCTTGATAATAAATACCCTTGTATACGGTGAATATTTAATTCTTGGCATAGCTTAAGGCTTGTTTCTGTTTCAATCCCTTCAGCAACAATATCTAAATTTAAAGTATGAAACAAACATGACAAGCCTTTAATCAGAGTCAATGTTTTCGCTTCAGAGGAGGCTAAAAATAATGACTTATCAATTTTTACAGTATCAATCGGAAAACTTTGAAGATGAGATACTGAAGAGAACCCCGTACCGAAATCATCAAGTGCTATTTTACAACCAATGGTTTGAATAGCATTCATCATAACGATAATAGCGTCGTTACTTTCTAACAGTGCTGTTTCCGTTAATTCAAATTCAATACTCTGTGCTTTTACATTATGCTTTGTTAATGAATTTTGTATACAACTTAACAATTTTTCATCGACTAACTGTTTCGCAGAGAGATTAATCGACATGGTAATATCTTGATTTGGTTGTTGCCAAACAGATAGTTGATAGATAGATTGCTCAATAACCCATCGCCCAATAGCTAAAATAGCACCCGAACCTTCAGCGATACCAATAAAGTCATCAGGCACGTGTAAGATATCATCGACAAACCAACGAATTAACGCTTCAAAGCCGAGAAGTTTTTTCTCTTTGGCACTAAATATGGGTTGATAATATAGACGAAATTGATCTTTAGAAATGCCATCAACTAATGCATGTTCTATTTTATAGCGGTGTAAAAATTGTTTTTGCATCTCACTTTCAAAATAACACACTTGGTTTCGACCTAATTTTTTCGCTCTATACATCGCAATATCGGCAAATTTGAAGAGTTCATCAGGGGTCGTTGTATTATCAGGGTAAACAGAGATACCAATACTGGCACTCATATTAACTTCTACACCCTTAATATGAAAAGGAGTAACTAAGCTATCTAAAATGCGCTGTACGACTTTGGTGACTATATACGTATTAATTGTATTTTTTAATAAAATGGCAAATTCATCCCCGCCAATACGTGCAAGTAACTCCGTTCCTCGTAGACAAGCCTGAATTCTTTTTGTAATTTCTCGTAATAATTCATCACCAACATCATGACCATGCATATCGTTCACCTCTTTAAACTTATCCAAGTCTAACAATAGCAAGGAAGCATTTTCTTTATTACGAGGATTACTTTTGATGCTTGTTTTTAAACTTTCTTCAAAGGAATAACGGTTGGCTACGCCTGTTAAGGCATCATGCTCTGATATTTTTTTTGCAAATGTATAGCTTTGAAATAGCTTTTGTTCAAGCTCAAAGCGGGTCTGCGCTTGTAAAATAGCGCGATTTAATCTTGATGCGGTTAGCTCTATTTTAAGTAAAAAATCTTGTGCGCCCGCTTGAACACATTCTAAAGCTAACGCTTCTTCCTCTGAATTACTTAACATAATAATGGCAACGGATTTGCCATTCGGCTCATTTTTTATTTCTAACAATAATTCAATACCATCACGTTGCGGCATACTGTAATCAAGTAAAATAGCATCAAATTGTTGACTTCTAAAAGCCGCTAAACCTTCATCAACCGACTCTGCTTCAACAAAATGGCACTTTTGCTCTGTTTTACGTAAGGCTCGTTTGATATGTTCTCGGTCAACAATATCGTCATCAACGATTAATATATTCATAGCAACAACCTATTTTAATCCTTGTTCACTTTCTGGAAAATGTACTGTTTTCCAATAACCATGCAATAAATGAACGATTTCTAGAAACTCATCACCAGCGGCACTTTTGCGGCACTTTTACAGCACTTTTTAAAAAATAACCTGCAATATTTTTTTATAACTTGAGATCATGTATTCATCTGCTTTAGAGGTCGTTAATACAAAAACAACACTGCTTGTGTATTTTGAGTTATTCCTAATGGCCTCTAAAAATTCTAATCCATTTATTCTCGGCATTTGTAAATCAAGTAAGATAATAAAAGGTGCGGTGGCAATACCATTGTCATCGCATCATCATCTTCAACCAATAAAAGAGTAACTTCTTTTTTACTCATTTTGTACTCCAATTAAATTAGGTTTTACCTGAATAGGTAGCTTGATGATTATCTTGGTTCCGCGTATTCCATCAGACTCTATCGTTAATTGTCCTTCGTAATGTAAAACAATCTTTTGTACTAAAGCTAGTCCCATACCACTGCCTTCTACTTTGTCTCTAGACTTTAAGGTTTGAAACATTTCCAATGCTTTGTTAAACAACTCAGGGAGAATACCTGGACCGTCATCTTGTATACTAATGCAATGCATATTTCCGATTGTTGAGTACGACATGATAATATTGATGATGTCTTTATCATGATGTTTAATGACGTTTGAAATTAAATTACGCAAAATAATTTCCATTGGCACTCTCGGAAAATTTACTTCTCCTTTAGCGGTAACTAATGATACATTTTCACCGTTATCTAATAAAGATAATATATCATCCGCAGTTGTTGAAAGCTCTACCGTCTCAGGTTGATAATCAAATTTATCTATACGGGCATAGTTAAGTAAATCGTTTAACAGATTACTCATTCGCTCACTTCTATTTTCAAGTAATGCGATGTGTTTTAACGAACTCTCAGGGAGAATGTCAATACAATCGTCTTTGAGCCAACCGACTAATTTTTTTATTGCATTCAAAGGAGACTTTAAATCATGAGAAGCAATGTAAGCAAATTGTTCTAGGTCTTGGTTAGATTTCTCTAACCGCTTAGTTTTAGTTCTTAATTCACCAGTCATTTCATCGGCATACCTAAGGGCTTGTCTATTTGCTCTGGTAAGAAACAAAAAAAGTCCAAGTATCAATAAATCAATAAATATGCCGCTCAATAAAATAATCGTTGGTTGAAATGACTCTGATGCTTGTCGAAAAGCTAAGTTTGAATCAATATTGAAACGCCAAACACGACCATAAAAGTCGACATTTACTTCGTCATAAAAAAGCGGGTTTTTATCAATATTAGACGATGTATTATTGTTAGCGTCATCATAAAGAGCCTCGCCTTGGTCACTAATTTTTAACGATACTAACCTGTTTTCAATCGCTAATGTTCCTGAAATAAGTTTACGCATTATGAAAGGCGCATAACTTACGCCAATAATATTTTCTTGACGAGCCTCTACCGACTTATGCAAGGTGCCACCGTCATAGAAAGGTGCATAAAAAAGAAAACCTGGCGTTTTTTTATCATCTTGTACTAGCGTAATTGGCCCTGTAAGTTGAGCTAAACCAGAATCTCTCGCCTTTTTAATGCCCATATAACGATTCGTTTCAAAAGCCATGTCCAAGCCAATCGCTTTTTTATTTGTACTAACGGGTTCAATATAGGTTATTGGCCAATGTTCAAATTGTTCGTGTTGAGGGTGAATAGCGTAATCTGCACGATTAACTCTTTCCTTCTTTAAATAATCATTCAACTGTTCGGGTTTTATATTAGAAATAATCCCAATACCATTAATACCTGGATAAGTTTTATCTATGTGTAAACTGTCGGCATATTTTTTCCATTGTACATTATCAATCTTATTATCATTTGCATGATTAAAAGCAACAGCTCCCCATAAGGCTTGTTCATATAATGTCATGCGATCTTTTACAAGTTCAATAACTTGTGTAGCTTCTCTTTTAAATCGTTCCTTAACTTTTTGTTCAACTTGATCATTAGAAAAATACCATGCTGCTATCGTTAAAATGATAGATAAGCTTAAAATTAGCCAATGAACACTATGCAACTTTCCTGCGTGTAGTAGCTTTTTTCGTTGAATACTATGGTTTACTTCGGCTAGATCTGTGCTCATTAATAATAACCTTTTAGCAATTTTCAGGGATAACAACTAACAATACGTTAAACTCAGTTCTAAAACTACAAACATAATTATAAATAGCTGAATTGTAAATGTTTCTTTTTCCAAACGTAGTTGCTTGTTTTCTTTACGAAGTTTTATCAACTCACTGCGATCATCACCACTTAACACATTACCTGATTGTTTATCTTCAAACTGCTGTTTCAATCCATAAAGTAAATTGGCTCTGGTGTCTAAAGACTGTGCTGCATCAGGAACTGCAAAGCCTTGTTCAATAACTAAAGCTACCGCTTTTTCTTTGAATGCTTTTGTATAAGTTTTGTATTGCCATTTTGATTCATAAACACCTCGATTAGTTAGGATATTATCCTTTATCAAAGTGTTCAATGCCATTAGACCAGATCATTGGTTAGTGGATAGTTATTAGTTATTAGTGGTAAATAGTTACTTTTGAACAGTATTAACTTGTATTTCAATAAGAAAAATAGCGAGCAAAGGTTGTACGAATTAAACCTAAGTCACTTTGTATCAGTTAAATTATAAGATTAAATCTATAAATTAAAAAGAATTAGTAACTTTTTTGAAAAACAAGATGAAAAGTTATAAGGCACGATAAACTTGTTTTATATTATAAGGTTAGATGTATGCTGTGTTTTTATTTTTATTGATAAATAAAAATAAAAAGACTTGATACTGTGTGAGTATACAGTATACTTGTTTTATCGAAATGAAATCCCAGTAAACATCAGCGGAGCACCATATGAAAGACGATAAAGAAAAAGCATTAGCAGCAGCGTTAAGTCAAATTGAGCGTCAGTTTGGTAAAGGTTCAATAATGAAGCTTGGCGATAATAATACGATGGACATAGAAACTATTTCTACTGGTTCATTAGGATTAGACATTGCATTAGGTGCGGGTGGTTTACCGTTAGGGCGTGTTATTGAAATTTATGGTCCTGAATCGAGTGGTAAAACAACCTTAACGTTAGAAGTAATAGCCCAAGCACAAAGAGATGGTAAAGTTTGTGCTTTTATCGATGCTGAACATGCACTTGATTCAGCCTATGCTGAAAAGTTGGGTGTTGATATCAATGAGTTATTAATTTCTCAACCTGATACCGGAGAACAAGCTTTAGAAATTGTTGATATGTTGACGCGTTCAGGCGCAATTGACATTATTGTGGTTGACTCTGTTGCTGCTTTAACACCTAAAGCTGAAATTGAAGGTGATATGGGCGATTCACATATGGGACTCCAAGCTCGAATGATGAGCCAAGCAATGCGAAAATTAACGGGAAATCTAAAATCGTCCAATACCATGTTAATTTTTATCAACCAAATCCGAATGAAAATTGGCGTGATGTTTGGATCTCCTGAGACAACAACTGGAGGTAATGCGTTAAAGTTTTACGCATCGGTAAGGTTAGATATTAGGCGTATTGGCGCGGTTAAAAATGGCGATGAAATTATTGGTAATGAAACGCGTGTAAAAGTTGTAAAAAATAAAGTTGCTCCACCATTTAAACAAGCTGAATTTCAAATTCTTTATGGTGAAGGCATTAACAATTTAGGTGAGTTAATTGACTTAGGTGTTAAAAATAATTTTGTAGAAAAAGCAGGAGCATGGTATAGCTGTAATGGTGAGCGTATTGGTCAAGGTAAGGCAAATGCAGCTAAATATTTAGCTGAGCATCCAGATATGGCTAAGGATGTTGATACTAAATTACGTGATATGTTTTTAAGCAAAAAAGATGTTGTGAAAGATAAAAAAGATGTTGTGAAAGATAAAAAAGTAGAAGTTGCTGTATAAGTAATATTTGGATTCATCCTATACGGGTATTGCGGTTTATAGATAACTACAAATAATTGAAGCCTTTGTTAAATGCAGAGGCTTTTTTGTTGCCACGTCAGTTTTGCAGTAGGTTTAACTGAAGTAGCACGTATGTAAATGGCAGTTATAATTGCCAAAAGTTTATTTTTTTTCTACATTTGCTACAATATAAGCATGTTAATAATAAATTTTTAAGCGACATTAAGTGGTAAAATTATGGAATATGAATTTATACATGATGCAATAACTGGCGAGGCAAAGGCACGATTTTCTTTAGAGCATGAGGTTGTTGGCCCGTGGATTGAAGTTGAGCTTGGTCATAATAGTTCTAAGCTCACACAACTGTTAACTGCCATTAATGATGTGGAAAAAGGCAAACAAAGAGAAGTTGTTATAACGGGTCATGAATATTCAGTTGCTATTAGCCAAGGTGACGTAGAAATTTACTCGAATGCGAGTTTAAATAATACAGAGCCTTTGCGTGAAATGTTAACAGTTGAGCATATACACTGTGATCAAAATGAGAGTGCTGCCTGCGGTATTGAAGACTTCAAAGTGTTATTATTGTCATGGTCAAGTTTTACTAATAATTTACACGCGTAATTTTTTAGTATAAAGCTGTCATTATATAAATGCTGTAATTGAGGCTGAAATAAATTAAAAGTACAAATTTAAATACATTGGCTCTCGACAAAGAGTATCCCTAAGATGATCGTCTTAATGAACTTCTGAAAAACCACATTGTCGAGAAAAGTCCTTAATGTGTAAGCCAGATCATCATCACGAAAAACAATATCACAATAGAATTAAAAGATAAGATGTAAATAAAACCTTTTAATCCTTGCTTTAAACTATAACCTCTACCATCTAAATACTGCCACCAAATAGCGCACATTATTATAGGTAAAAGAAAGAACAGTTTGATCATTTTATACTCCTATTTTTGTTTCTAGTACTTTTTGTTCAGTATTTTCGTGCCAAGGCGCTATTTTAAATAACATTAACATACCTGGAACAGCCAAGGCGGTACATAAAAAGTAAAATTGTGTCCAACCTATTTGTTCAACAATAAAGCCGGTTGTGGCATTAGCAAATGTTCTAGGTAACACAGCTAACGCAGTAAATAGTGCTATTTGTGTGGCAGCAAAAGCTGGGTTTGTTGTACGGGCAATAAACGCGGTAAAAGCTGCCGTACCTAAACCTACACCAAGGTATTCAAATCCCATTGCTATCGCTAACGCAACGTTATTATGACCAATTTCAGCCAGAGCAGCAAAACCTAAGATACTGGCAATTTGTACAAAGCCAAAAAGCCATAAGGCGCGGTTTATACTGAGTTTAATCATGACTATACCACCAACCACTATGCCTATTGTCATGGCAATCATTGAGGATGTTTTAGCAATAACACCAATCTCCGTTTTACTAAACCCCATATCGATAAAAAAGGGAGTTTGTAATGCGGTTGCCATATTGTCGCCCAGTTTATATAACACTAAAAAAGCTAAAGTAAACCCTGCTGATTTTAATCCATTACTTTGAATAAAATCTTTAAAAGGTAAAACAATAGCGTCTCTCAATGATGCAGGTTTATTGTGTTCAGTATTTAACTCTTTAATAAATAGTGTTAGTAGAATACCTAGGATCATAAAGGCGGCTACAATAAAGAAAACAGATTGCCAGCTGATGTGATCGGCAAGAATAAAAGCTAATGAACCAGGAACTAAACCAGAAAACCGATAAGCCTGGACATGAATAGAGTTACCTAAACCTAATTCATTATCCGGTAATAATTCTCGTCGATAAGCATCAAGTACTATGTCTTGACTGGCACTGAAAAAGGCAACCGCGACGGCTAGGTAGGCAACGGACCAAATATTTTCTACGGGACTGACCATGCCAAAACCCGCGATTGAAATTAGCAGTAAAACTTGTGTGGCTAACATCCAACTGCGTCTTCTTCCTAGACCACCTAAAGAATATCTATCAATTAATGGTGACCAAAGAAACTTCCAGACATAAGGAATACCAATTAATGAAAATAAACCTATTTCAGCTAAAGAAACCCCTTGATCTCGTAGCCAGCCAGGCACTAACTGGTAAAGAACAAACAATGGTAATCCTGAGCTAAAGCCTGTAAATATACAGATCAGCATACGCTTGTTTAGAATCGCTTGTTTAAAAGAAGAGGGCATTCACATGTTGCTTATTTAATAGGTTATAGATAGGGATATAAGCTTATCAGAGTGCTTTACTAAGCAGAAGCGTGTTACTGCATTTGTAATCATTTAATAGTTACCTATGTAGATAGCTAATTTTAAGCAATAGGTCGCCAACCAATGCAATCGATGGGATAACTACCAATGCCATTAAAAAAATCTATACAGGTATTCATTTCAATTTTGAAAAATAAATTTTGTTGTAGGGCTTGACCTCCATTCAAGCTTATTTCATGAATTAAATGCCAAAACACGCGCTCTTTCGCTGTACTTGGTGTTTCTTCAGTGACGTTTAAATATGCCCATTCTTCCATTGTATCAACAATGAATTGATCTAATTCAGTGTAATGTAACGTCTGATTGCAGACTGCACTAATGTAAGCACTTATTTGTAAGATTTTTTCATTGATAAACTGTTCAATTATCATGAATGTCTCCTTAGACGCGCTCCTTGCTTACTGAATAAAAATGTTAGATGAAATACTAATTTAGTAAATCGGTCAATGAATAACGACTACTCTTATTTATCGGTGATAAATGGCTTTTTGTCAAAAAATGGTAAATTGATTAAATATTTCACGTTACTTGTTAAACAATGATTCTTTGATGTTTTAGTGTGATAAGTTTTGTTATTCAGCCGTGTTAGAGAGCAAATAAGCGTGTAGCTATGATTAACATAACAGGTTTTAAAGGTACACCACCCGACCAAAAGCTTCATTGAAATCCATTTTTACTTTTGGCTAAATATAAATTAGATCAACCACAATCGTTTTAGCGATAAGGGCATTTAATGGGGTTATTTCAAAAAGTGATTGATTTTTTCATTGGCTAAAATTTGCTGAAGTAAATTGGCTAAACGTTGGTTAAAGTTACGCTCTAATACGGCAATATCAGCTTTAAAAGGTCCTTTACTATTACCAGTATTTTTAAAGGTACTAGTTAATGTTTGTTCACTATTGTTAACGGTCACTTTTAGCACTATTTCGGATTGCACTTGATAACTCATTGTTTCTTGAGTGACACTTATTATGGCTTTTTCTATTGAGACATTAATTGAGTTTACTGCACTGGTTTGAATGGATAAACCTTGTTGTTGCCAATGTTTGTTTAAACTGTTTTTTATTATTTTTTCAAGGCGTTCTTGGGCAGAAAAAATTGTTGATGCTTCACCCTCACGTAAGATTTGAACGACATGGTTTGCTGTACGCATATCAACAACATCAAGCACTGCTTGTTGGTTGGTATGTTGAATTACAGATGGAACTATAATTTCAGGTGCAATAATTAAATGGTTTGGTGCACTAGTGCAGCTACTTAATAAAAAAGTAATAATTATCGAGGTTATAGGTAGTAAGTTATGTTTTGATTTCATGTAAATAGTTCGCTTGTTGTGTTTTAATAAAATTACTTAATTGCAGATTGTGTAACAAATTTGTCATTACTGGCAATGAGTTTCTCATTGCCAAAAATACGTTTTAATTTAATATGATACGCTAGTTGTCGATTGCCAATAATGCGTAACTCCCCGCCTTTTTTTAATACCCGAAAGCTATCTTTAAACATTTGCCATGCAATATGATCTGTGGTGGCTGCTTGTTGATGAAAAGGGGGGTTACATAAAATCAAATCAACACTATTGCTCTCGACATTAGTTAAACAATCATTTAGGTGAAATTGGCATTGCGCTGCTAACTCAGGCAGATTTGTTTTAATATTAACTTTAGCGCTAGTGATTGCCATATGTGATTCATCAAAAAATTGAATACAGGCGGTTGGTTGGTTAGCTAAAATAGTTAAACCAATAACGCCATTACCACAGCCTAAATCGATAACTTGGCTATTTTCCTTCACATAAGGTAGGTTTTCAATAAAATAACGGGCGCCAATATCAAGTTTCTCTCTCGCATAAACATTGGCATGATTACTAATAATAAAATCACACTTCAAAGTATTATTAGTTAATGACCAAACTGTTGGGTAAGGATAATTATATGTTTGTTTTTGATCAAATTGACAAAAAACTAAACGGGCTTTTTTTACCGCTAGCGATGTTGTAGTAGTCCCTAAATGTTTTTCAAATAATGCTAGGGTAGAACGGTGAATATCTTTGGCGCGATCGGCAGCAATAAAAACTGGCTTTTTATCAAAACTATACTGCTCAATACTCTTTTTTATTTGGATCAATTGTGCAATCAATAAATATTTACTTTTGGGTATTTTAAATAAAATAATATCAATATCAATTGGTAACGTATCTAAGCTATTTAATTGTGTAATATTGGTGTTATCAAGTTGATTTATTTCGATATTTTTAGCAATGCCCTGACTGCTTATATAGGAATCATTTATACAAAATATATGAGCTTTATTATTAGATAAGTGGCTAGATAAGTAGCTAGGTAAACTCAAATCTAATGGCGTACAAAAACTTGTAGCTAGTGCGCCAAAGGCATCATTAAAAATGAGAACACGAGCTGTAGGAGAAATTAATTGTTCATCTTTTTTTTGATTGAGAATGTGATTGAGTAAATATTCATCACTTGCATCCCAAGCCTGTAAACTACGGTTGACTTGAGCTAATGGAAAGCGGGAAAGTTTGAGTTGTTTATCATTTACAAAGAAGGGGCTTAACATAGTAAAAGGCATGGGTGAAATAATAGAGGTAAACTATTGTGACATATTTATGCTTGTATCGCGTTAATTTTTGTTGCTTCTAGTAACTAAAGTTTATTAAGATAAAACCTTAATGACACCATTAAGTTAGCTCTTCATAGAATGTTTTGTTCTTCCAAGCGTAGCATTTTGCCGTAAATTAGCTAAAATTATTAGTGTCTCCCACTTTATAGAGAAAAATAATGTCTATAGCAACGGCCATCGAAAAAAAACTCCTGTCTGCTTTTTCACCGCTACATCTGGATGTGATTAACGAGAGTAGTAATCATAACGTACCACCGGGTAGTGAGTCACATTTTAAAGTGACGATTGTTTCAAATCACTTTGAAGATGAACGATTGATCAAACGTCACCGTGCCGTTAATGCTGTGTTGGAAGAAGAGTTAGCTGAAAAAATTCATGCCTTAGCCTTACATACCTATACAGAAAAGGAATGGCATGATTATTATGCTGCTAACACACCTTTATCGCCAAATTGTTTAGGCGGTGGTAAGTAGATTGAAATAGTATCACTTGCTCGACAAGCACCTAAAAATTTTACACTTTTCTTTTTTGAACTTAATCTTGCTGTCTGGTCGTACCTCTTTAACATGAGAGCAGGGTACAATAGCTAAAATTTTTATTCTTAATAAAAACAATCTAAAAGGTTTTCTTATGGTTATCAAGCCAAAAATTCGCGGTTTTATATGTACTAACGCTCACCCAGTTGGCTGTGAAACTCATGTGAAAGAACAAATTTCTTATGTTAAAAGTCAGAAATTTAATGAGACAGGGCCAAAAAATGTTTTAGTGATTGGTGCTTCCACTGGTTACGGTTTGGCTTCACGTATTACCGCTACTTTTGGCCATAATGCCAGTACTCTAGGTATATTCTTTGAGAAACCACCAACACAAAGAAAAACAGGTTCAGCTGGTTGGTATAACACAGTGGCTTTTCAAAAAGCGGCTGAGGATGCGGGTGTTTATTCGAAAAATATTAACGGTGATGCTTTTTCTCATGCCATTAAAGCTCAAACAATCGAAACTATAAAAGCTGATATGGGCAAAATTGATTTAGTGATTTACTCACTAGCTTCGCCGCGCAGAACAGATCCAGACACTGGTGAAGTATACTCTTCGGTGTTAAAGCCAATTGGCCAAAGTGTTACAACTAAAAACTTGAATACTTCAAAACGCACTATTGATTCAATTTCTGTTGAAGCGGCTAATGATGCTGAAATTCAAGGAACTATTGATGTGATGGGGGGCGCCGACTGGGAGTTATGGTTAAACGCTTTAAAAGAGGCTGACGTGTTAGCTCAAGGAGTTAAAACTGTTGCTTATACCTATATAGGTAAAGAGTTAACATGGCCAATTTACGGAAAAGCCACTATTGGTAAAGCCAAAGAAGATTTAGATCGTGCTGCAACCGCTATTAATCTTGCGACGGCTAGCCTCGATGGGCAAGCTCGAGTTACTTCGCTAAATGCCGTAGTAACACAAGCAAGTTCGGCAATTCCAATTATGCCACTTTATATTTCAGCTATGTTTAAAGTAATGAAAGCTGATGGTACTTATGAAGGTTGTATTGAACAAATATGTAATTTATTTAAAGAAAACATTTATAGCAATAGCCCCCATCTTGATGAACACGGTCGCTTTCGTCAAAATTATAAAGAGCTTGAAGACAGTGTACAGCAACGTATTACTGATATTTGGAATAGTGTTGATACAGACACTATAGATGACATGACTGATTATGTTGGTTATCATAACGAGTTTTTGAAACTCTTTGGTTTTGGTATTGATGGTGTTGACTATGAAGAAGATGTTAATCCAGATATTGAAATAAAGAACTTAAGTTAAGTGATTTAAATGGTAAACCCACTCTAAAAAACCGATGAATTATCATCGGTTTTTTTATGCTTAGACTTTAGGTATTGAGTGGGCTAAATTAAGTCATTTGGATGGATTTCTAAAACTTTCTTTATCTAAAGTAGTAGTTCTATAAATAGCTGATTCTTACCTGTCAAAATCCTAAGGCTGTTTTTAAACAAAATGCACTACTATAGTCTAGTTTTTAATGAAAACTTCTCACTGATCGTAGAACAAAAAGGCCTTTTTGTGGTAGTATCCATGCCAGAAAATTTTAACTTAGAGCCAGTGGGTCTAATAATTGTTGCCTTAAATTTTTTTTAGGGTGAAGGTTAGGTCTTACTGAAATATACTGAAATTGGCAACTTTATTCTATCTTTTTGATATTTATATGTTTTATTGTATTTAATGTTAACTGTATAGGTACAGAAACTAATTTTTATACTCCCATCAAAAGTAGTGCAAGTGTTTATGATTACAATAAAACAAGGCTTGGATGTTCCTGTAAAAGGTGAACCACAGCAGGTAATCCATGATGGTCCGTCCATCAAAACCGTTGCAACATTAGGTGAAGAGTTTGTGGGTATGCGTCCAACCATGGTTGTTAAAGTGGGTGATCGCGTAAAAAAAGGTCAGGAGATTTTTGAGGATAAAAAAAATCCTGGCGTTAAATTCACAGCTCAAGCTGCCGGTGTTGTTAAAGAAATTAACCGTGGTGAAAAACGTGTTTTACAATCAGTAGTTATTGAAGTAGATGGTAACGAACAAATTAGGTTTACCCGTTATTCAGCTAATGAACTAGGTTCTATTTCACGCGAGAAAGTGGTCAGTAATTTAGTCGAGTCAGGCCTATGGACAGCATTAAGAACACGTCCATTTAGTAAGGTACCTGCAATCGATTCAACTACAACTGCCATTTTTGTTAGTGCTATGGATACTAATCCTCTTGCAGCTAATCCAGAAGTTGTTATTAGCGAGCAAAGCGATGCATTTAAAAATGGTTTAACCATTTTATCTCGCTTAACTGAAGGTGAAGTATTCGTCAGTAAAGCTCCAGGTGCTAATATTCCTATTGCTGGCACTGTACAAGTAAATGAATTTGCCGGTAAGCATCCAGCAGGTTTAGTGGGTACGCATATTCATTTCTTAAAGCCAGCTAGCGCCGACAAGTTTGTTTGGCATATTGGTTACCAAGATGTAATAGCTTTTGGTAAGTTTTTTACTTCAGGTGAGCTTGATAGCACTCGTGTTATATCATTAGCTGGCCCAGCGGCTAAAAATCCTCGTTTAATTCGTACAGTACTTGGTGCTAGTGCCGCCGAATTAACTGCGGGCGAAGTAACTGATGGGGAGGTACGAGTAGTTTCTGGTTCATTATTAATGGGTTCAACAGCGAATGCTGTACACGGCTATTTAGGTCGTTATCACGTGCAAATATCATTGATACTTGAAGGTCGTGAAAAAGAATTTATTGGTTATATGTACCCGGGAGCAAATAAATTTTCAGTAACGCGTGCTTATTTGTCTCATTTTTTCCCGAAGAAATTGTTCAGTATGACCACCAGCACTAACGGTAGTGAACGAGCCATGGTGCCAATTGGTAACTTTGAACGTGTTATGCCTTTAGATATTTTACCTACCATGTTATTGCGTGATTTAGTTGCCGGTGATACCGATACAGCACAACAACTTGGTGTTTTAGAGTTAGATGAAGAAGATTTAGCGCTTTGTACATTTGTTTGCCCAGGCAAAACAGATTACGGCGTATACCTTCGTGATTGCCTAACCACAATTGAAAAGGAAGGTTAGTCAT
>Ga0105358_10001026_pt1 | contig 14694 bp, 16 predicted proteins | sample GOMGulsemesocosm_5_FD_83509 | JGI IMG/M metagenome (GOLD analysis project Ga0105358, IMG submission 83509) | Methane-oxidizing microbial communities from mesocosms in the Gulf of Mexico - GOM15C Gulf of Mexico | ecosystem: Environmental > Aquatic > Marine > Cold seeps | place: Gulf of Mexico... | reverse complement strand
GTACTGGCTAAGGTGGCTGCTATTTTACCGCCAATATGACCAGATTTACCCATACCAATAACAATCACACGACCTTTGCAGTTAAACATTAACTGGCAGGCATGTTCAAAGCTGTCATCAATATATTTCAGTAACTCCATAATAGCTTGTTGTTCAATGTTAATGACGTTTATGGCAAGTTGTTTAAAATTTTTCATGGCTTAAATTCTTTCAAGGCTTTAATTCAGTAAATAATGTTTAGCTAAAAGTTGTTTGGCTAAAAAGTAACATTTGATAAGCGATAAAGCTTACTAATAAGAGTGTACCTTTTACGCGAGTAAGTCTAAAAGATCCTGACTTTCGACTAAAACATAATAAAAATAATAAACCAGTAATGGCAATCATTACAGGGGCATCACGAAATGCTGCATCGGGGTTTATTTGCCCTGGGGCAATTAAACCGGCGAAAGGTAGTACGGCTAATATATTAAAAATATTTGAACCAATGATATTACCCATGGCTAAATCGTCTTCTTTTTTCATTACACTGGCAATGCTAGCTGCCAATTCAGGTAAACTTGTCCCTAAGGCGATAACTGTTAAGCCAATAACTAAGTCGCTAATGCCATATTCTTTTGCGATAAAAACAGCAGAATCTACCAGAAAGTGAGCACTAGAAACTAAAAGGCTCATACCAACAATAAGCCAGAAAATAGATTTTACCGTGCTCGTTGCCTCAGGTATTTCGTATTCAGCTTCAATAATCATAGGATCATCAAGGCTATTATTATTGCGCTGTTTCAATGCTTTTATTAATAGAATAGAAATAAAACCAAAAAAGCTTACCATCAACGCGACGCCTTCATCAAAGCTAAAAAAATCATCTGAAAGAATCCAATAGGCAAGTATCGTTAAGATGAGTAATAGGGGGAGTTCTTGTTTAATCGTTGACGAGGAAACCACTAAAGGTTTTACAAGAACAGTAAGCCCAAGTACTAAAGCAATATTTGTTATGTTAGAGCCAATAGCATTACCTATGGCAGTATCAGGATTACCCTGTAGTGAAGCCGCGGCGGCTACCATCATTTCAGGAGCAGATGAACCCATGGCAACGATAGTTAAACCAATAATCATGGGTGAAACACCTATGTTTCTTGCTAAAGAAGAAGCCCCTAAAACAAACTTATCAGCACTCCAAACGAGTACTACAAGGGAAATTAATAAAATAATAACGTGTTCTAACATCTATAACTCCAATTAATCTGCCTAAGTAACGTTAGAGTAAAATATAAAAATTTTAAGTTACTTGGCACAACAAGTTAAATTGTCGCTGTTTGAGAAGGAAAAACAAAGTAATTAATGCTTTCAAAGAGAAAATAGTTTGTGTTTGTTGTTATTTTATTCATTAGTTGAAATAAAAGCTAAAAAAATGTTTTCTAAATATTATATGACAATTTTTTGCCTTTATTTATTAATTTTTAGTGAACAATGATAAATGCTCAGGTAAAATCGCTTTCTTTTGAAAGGCAGAGCTTTCTGTAACTCTATTTTCTTATAAAAAATAATAATAAATTAACCAATTATATTGATGTTATAAAATGACACTACCAGTAACAACGCTAGACAACCTAATTGAAATTGAAAATCTCACTTTTACACGAGGTGAACGCATTATTTTTAATGATATTAGTTTATCTATTCCTAGCGGGAAGGTGACCGCTATTATGGGACCAAGTGGTATTGGCAAAACAACCTTGTTACGTTTGATTGGCGGACAAATTAAACCAAACAGTGGGAAGATATTATTTTCAGGTAAAAATATACCTAGTTTGTCTCGTCATGACCTATATGAAACACGTAAACGCATGAGTATGCTATTTCAAAGTGGCGCTCTTTTTACCGATATGAATGTTTATGATAATATTGCTTTTCCTATTCGCGAACATACTGATTTATCTGAAAATATTATTGAAAAAATAGTTTTGATGAAGCTAGAAGCAGTAGGGCTGCGAGGTGCTCGAGACTTACAACCGAATGAACTTTCGGGTGGGATGGCGCGCCGCGTGGCACTTGCACGTGCTATTGCCCTTGAACCTGAATTAATTTTATATGATGAGCCTTTTGCAGGCCAAGACCCTATATCAATGGGGGTAATTGTTAGTTTAATTCGCTCCCTTAGTGATGCGTTAGGCTTAACGTCTATCGTTGTGTCGCATGATGTTCCTGAAGTGATGAGTATTGCTGATTATATCTATATTATTGCCGAACAGAAAATTATTGGTCACGGTACACCTGATCAAATAAGGCAAGATGAGTCTCCACTGGTTAAACAGTTTGTGCAAGGGAAAGCTGACGGCCCTGTACCATTTCATTATCAGGCGCCGAGTTATCAAAGCGAACTCATTCAATTGTCATCCGAGGTACATGGACGAGGAAAAATATAATGTTGCCGTTACAGTTATTAGGTCGAAATACCTTAGCACTCATAAGCGGCTTAGGACGAGCGGTTATTTTATTACTTTCGGCGTTGTTGCATAAGCCAAATCCACGTAAAGACATACCGTTATTATTACAGCAACTTTACAGTGTTGGTGTAAAGTCTTTAATTATAATCGTAGTTTCAGGTGGTTTTATCGGTATGGTGCTAGCATTGCAGGGCTATACTATATTGGTTGGTTATGGCGCTGAAGCTAGTTTAGGTCCAATGGTTGCCTTATCTTTATTGCGTGAATTAGGTCCCGTGGTTTCAGCATTATTATTTGCTGGTAGAGCGGGCTCAGCATTAACTGCCGAAATTGGTTTAATGAAAGCAACAGAGCAATTATCTAGTTTAGAAATGATGGCCGTTGATCCGCTACGGCGCGTTATAGCACCGCGTTTTTGGGCTGGTTTTATTAGCTTACCTTTATTGGCTGCTATTTTTTCTATGGTTGGAATTCTCGGTGCACATTTGGTTGGGGTTGATTGGTTAGGTGTTGATGCAGGAACCTTTTGGTCTGTTATGCAAGATCAAGTCGATTTTAATAAAGATATTTTAAATGGCATTATCAAAAGTGTTGTTTTCGCCTTTGTAGTGACTTGGATAGCAATATATAAAGGCTATGATTGTGAACCCACTTCTGAAGGTATTTCGCGGGCGACTACCTCTACTGTGGTACAATCGTCATTGTTAGTTTTAGCATTAGATTTTATTTTAACGGCATTGATGTTTGCAAGATAAGTATATGAGAATAGTTCTAAGTTAATAGTTCTAAGTTAAAAGTTTTAAGATAATTATAAGGTGGTTGGTGATAGGCATGATGTCAAAAAAAGTAGAATTAATGGTAGGCTTTTTTGTAGCTTTAGGTATTGCCGCATTACTTATGTTATCACTGAAGGTAGCTAATAGTGGTATTTCAGGTGGAGGAGACAGTTATAATTTATTTGCCAAGTTTGATAACATTGGTGGATTAAAAGTACGTTCACCCATAAAAATTGGTGGTGTTGTTGTCGGTCGTGTTAGTGATATATCACTTGATGAAGAAGATTATATACCCGTAGTTACTATGAAAATATACAGTGAATACAATCAGTTTTCAGAAGCAACATCCGTGGCTATTTTAACTGCAGGTTTATTGGGCGAACAATACATAGCTTTACAGCCGGGTTTTATGGATGAGTCATTGGAGATTTTACTGCCAGATGATTTTATTGAAGATACCAAGCCCGCTATAGTGCTGGAAGAATTAATAGGACAATTCCTATTCAGCCAAGAGAGCGGTGATGAGTAATGAAAATGAAGTGTGTAAATAAAATAAAATTAATTAACCCGTTATTACTGAGACTAGGTATTGTAGCGAGTTTATTCAGTGTTAGTTCACTTGCGAATGATGAAGTACAAGCAAATAAAATATCTGAAGATAAAATACAGCAATCTATAAATACTGTTCGTGTTAATGTTGATGAAAATGTTAATGAAAAAAATCCTTATTTAATGATTAAAAGCGTTGCCAGTAAAACGTTTAAACGCTTTGCTGATGAACATAAAGAAATTCAGGCTAATCCCAATAGGCTTAAAAATATAGTTCGAGAAGAGCTAATGCCTTACATTAATTATAAATATTCTGCATTTAAGGTGATTGGCACGCATTTAAAGAAAACAACAGCGCAAGAGCGGAAAAACTTTGTGCCAGTATTTAGAGAGTATTTAGTGACCTCATACGCGCAAGTATTCACCTTGTATGATAATCAATCGGTTGAGTTTTTACCGGAAAAGAACTTTAGTGATAAAAAAATTATTGCAGTTAAAACCCGTGTTATTATGCAAGGAAGAGACGACATAGATGTCTCTTTTAAAGTAAGAAAAAATTCAAAAACTAACGAATGGAAAGCATTCGATATGGTCGCTGAAGGAGTTAGTTTAGTTGACAGTAAAAAAGCTGAGCTGAGTGGTATCATTCGTCAAGAAGGACTCCCTTATGTGACTGAATTATTAAAGAAAAAAAGTGAACGAGATATAGTGTTTAAAACAAAATCAGCGAAAAACAAAGCGGATTAAGGTGAATTTGAACGAATGGCAAAAATAACCTTAAATATCACCACTACCGCAGTTGAATTTAGCGGTGAGTTAACTCGACACACTGTTATGCAAGTAACAAAAAAAAGTATTGAAGAATTACTTTTACCTTCATCTACTATACTTGATTTAGCAGAGGTAACGCGTATTGACACAGCTGGATTAGCTTGGCTTTTTTATTTATTAGAGCAAGCAAGTCTTAATAACTGTGAATTATCTTTTGCTAACATACCAGCTAAACTAGATAAACTTATTCGCCTAAGTGATGTTGAAGGCTTTTTGCCTGTTAAAAAATAACTTTGATTTAAATAATAAGTGATGAATTAATTCACTGGACGTAACTAAACATACCGAGGAATTGCTCTTGGAAGTACAAGAAATTGAAAAGCTAATTAACGACGCATTAACGCTTGATGAAGTTCAAGTGAAGTTTGACGGTTCACAATGTAGTATTGTAGCTGTAGCTGATATATTTGGTGATTTATCACGCGTTAAACGTCAACAAGTGGTCTTTGCAGCCCTAGCAGGTGCTATTAAAGATGGTAGTATTCATGCTGTGACTGTAAAAACTTTTACTAAAGCACAGTGGCAGCGTGATAAATTGTTTAATCAATAGTCATTTCATTTTAATCATTCATAAGTAAGAAGTAAGCTATTTTGGACGCATTTAAAGTTATTGGTGGTAAGCCACTACGTGGTGAAGTTACTATTTCGGGGGCTAAAAACGCCGCACTTCCTATTTTAATGTCAGCTTTATTGTCAAAAACACCGATTGTTTTTAGTAATATACCTCAACTCAATGACATTTTAACCACGGTAAAGCTTCTGGGCCAATTAGGTGCTAAAACAGAATGGTTAAATAATGAAACGTTAAGAATAGATGCGAGTAATATTACTGAATGTTGTGCTCCTTATGATTTAGTTAAAACCATGCGCGCTTCTATTTTAGTGCTTGGCCCTTTACTTGCCCGTATGGGGCATGCCGAAGTTTCTTTACCTGGTGGTTGTGCTATTGGTGCACGCCCAGTCAATCTACATATTCAAGGTCTTAAAGCGATGGCTGCTGATATAGATGTTGAAAATGGCTATATTGTGGCGAAGAAAAAAGGTCGTCTAAAAGGCGCTAATATTTTTATGGATATTGTTAGTGTTACGGGCACAGAAAACCTAATGATGGCTGCTGCGCTGGCTGATGGCATAACCGTTATTGAAAATGCTGCTCGAGAACCTGAAATCGTTGACCTTGCTAAATGTCTTATTAGTATGGGCGCAAAAATCACGGGTGAAGGTACTAATACCCTAACAATTGAAGGTGTTGAAGAGCTTCGTGGAACTGAATATCGCGTCATGCCTGACCGAATTGAAACGGGTACTTTTCTTGTTGCTGCGGCGGTTACTCAAGGAAAAGTTAAGTGTTTAAATACAGACCCCTTAGTGCTAGAAGCGGTATTGTCGAAGTTAACTGAAGCAGGCGCGGACATAACTACGGGCGAAAATGCAGCAGGGGAAGGGTGGATAGAGCTTTCTATGAATCAAAAACCAAAAGCAGTAAATATTAAAACCGCACCACATCCTGCATTTCCTACCGACATGCAGGCACAATTTATGACGTTGAACGTACTAGCAGAAGGCACAGCAACGGTAATTGAAACTATTTTTGAAAATCGATTTATGCATGTACCAGAATTACAACGCATGGGCGCCGATATCGTACTTGAAGGTAATACAGCGATAGTTAGAGGTGTTGATTCACTTAATGGTGCCCAAGTTATGGCAACCGATTTACGTGCATCAGCTAGTTTAGTAATCGCTGGTTTAGTTGCTAAAACACCTACACAGGTAGATCGTATTTATCACATTGATCGCGGTTATTTACGTATAGAAGATAAATTACAAGCGTTGGGCGCAGATATTACGCGTATTAACATCGACTAAGTCTCTGCTGTTTGTATAGAAAATAGTAAAGCCATATTCATAAATAGGGTATTCTATTTGTTAATATGGCTTATTCATTTTAGGTTGTATATGTTAGCTATTATGTTAGTGATTATGTTCACTTGGTAACAATAGGTAATCTTGCTTCAAGCCAGCCATTCATATCACCTGTTAGATGACGTAAATTTTTAAAGCCATTATTAGTTAAAATATTCTCGGCAAAATCTGCGCGACGACCAGAGCGACAGTAAACTACCACCGTACTGTTTTTATATCGCGACAATTGATTCAGCCTATCTGCGATTGTGTCATGACTAACGTTAATAGCACCAACAAGGTGCCCATTTTCATACTCTTCTGCAGAGCGAACATCTAACACAACTATATTATGGTTTGGGGCTTTAAGTGCTGTTAATAATTCTTGTTGAGATATTTGTGGTGTTTCGCTAGCATATATCACAGTGGCGAACAGGCTAGTTACTAGAATAATAAGGTTTTTAATTGCCAACATAATTGATTTCCCACTGGTAGATTTACGGTGTGTTATTAAAACGCATTTCTAATTTATACGAATAATACTACGCTAATATTTAGTTTGTGAAACTATATATTAGCAAAAATTAACTCTAAGCTAAAAGCGATGAATATAATAAAAAACAAACTAATATAAATGATGCCTTTAATTTTATTGCTTGCATGAACAATATCGGTAATTTGTGGTTGTCTGGCCAAATCATTAAAACTTACTTTACGAAGTTTCTGCTTACCTTGAATTTGATCATTGTACAAAGCAACACCACCCAATTTAACCTCTAAACTTAAGGCTAATAGCATTAAGGCCATATTATTATCTAATTTTAAAAAGTGTTTTTTACTGAGTCGCCAAAAAAGCACGAAATTTTTCCCTATGCTAGTAAACAGTAATAATAAAGAGAAAATCCTTACCGGTAACCATTGCAGTAAATTCACCAAGCGTTTGCTATAAAGGCCAAAATATTTAAAGCTGAATAGTTTCGTATTCCAATAAAAGTGCATCTCTAGTAACAGCCGATAGCTTAAAGCGGCTAAAGGACCACCAATAAGAAAGATAATTGCAACCGCGTAACCTTGTTGTAGGGTACGTAATAATTGCATCTCAATACTACTTTTACTAAGTCCTAGGCTTGATAGTGGTTCAGTTTCTCTGAGTACCCAAGGTTTGAGGGTTTGTTTAGCAAGATAATTTTGTTTAGAGACCAAAGCTTGAGCAACAGTTTTATTTATGTGTGCCAAGCCAAACGATCCCAGTGCGATATAAAGCAAGAAGGACTGCCATAAAATATTAATTGCAACGAAGGCTTCGAATAAATATAGAATGATGGCAATGGGTAATAAGGTAACAAGCACAGAAATCAAACCAGAAATAGTTTGTTGCTGTGGGCTGTTTTGTGGTTTGTTAACCTTGTCACTTAATTTTTGACAATAATATTGGAAAAACTGTAATGGCTCATGAAGAATAAAGTGAGTGATTGTCGCCTTACAACTTATCACTACTAATAATATTAATAATTGGTAGCTAAAAGAAGATAGTGTGATGAAATCAGCCATTATTTTATCCGTTAGTCTCTAGGTTATCAGTAAATTAATCACAGAACTAGTCAAGAGTTTTGTCTGCTAAAACGTTCAGCATATTGATGACTAACTGAGATGAATTAACTGACGCTGTCTCTAAGTATTCTTCAAATGAGGTAGGTGACTCTATGCCCGCAATATCTGATAAAGAGCGTACTATAACAAAGGGAACTTTGAATTGGTGGCAGGTATGTGCAATAGCTGCGCCTTCCATTTCTACCGCGGCCATTGTTGGGAAGTTAGCGCGTGCTTTAGCGATGTCACTTTCTTTAGTCATGAAGGTATCACCTGTAGTAATCAGGCCAAGCATAGCATTGATGTTGTTTAGTTTTTTTATACCGGTTTGTGCAGCACTAACTAAGGTAGGGTGAGGTATAAATGCTGCAGGGTTCGTTGGTAATTGTCCCATTTCGTAACCAAATGCAGTTACATCAACATCGTGATACCTTACTTCTGAACTTACGACAATATCTCCTATTTTCAGTGATGGATCGAAGCCACCAGCTGAGCCAGTATTCACTAAATAGTCTGGTTTAAATTTATCTATCAGTATTGCCGTTGCCAGTGCGGCAGCCACTTTGCCAATACCTGATTGCACAATGACTACGTCACTGTCATCTATTCTTCCTTGATAAAAGCTATAGCCCGCATGAGTAATGGTTTCACAGTTTGAAAGTTTTGCTTTTAAAATAGCCACTTCTGGTTCCATGGCGCCAATAATACCTGCTTTCATTTTGTTATCTTCTTTGTTTTTTACTTAAATATGATAGGATTATAACCTTACTTAAGCTTAAAATCTTTAGAAGACTGATTTGTTTTAATCACGAAGATAGCGATTAAATTAAAACTAATCCCCGTATAAACTCAATCCACTTCAATTTTCGCTGAACCCTGCATCTTGCAGTGGTTTGGGTTTAGTTAATGAGGTAATGCGGTTAACGATTGATCTGATAATTGCGGTGTCAACTGAGCATGTGCTGCTACAGGGGTTAAAATACCAGAGGTTTTTGAGCGAGCTTTTACCATAGTTGCAGGAATTACTCTCCCTTTTATTTTAGGTAAAGGTGAACGGTTACCTAGTAGGCGAGAATTAATACAAGCGCGAATTTCATCCAGTGTATAATTAGCTTTCACCTTAATACGAAGGTGTGGAATAGATGCTGCTTCAAGTGCTCCACTAACAAACCAGTCTTTTTTTATTTTGTAACCTTTTCCTTGTGTATCAACTAAGTCAATTGTACCCAGTAATTTCATGGTATTGCGATCACAAATAACAAAATCTAAATATTTGCCCTCGGCATTATTGACTGCACTTTTGCTTGCTCTATCAGATACACCATTTCGAATAGTCACTATATCTGCTAATTTCACGCGATTAATAATTCGATATTTTGCGCCCATTGCTTGCTCAACTAAATTTTGAAAATTCTTTTCTGCGGGAGTAAATACTGATTTTTTACTATCAAAAGGGAATGGAAAACTGTTGTCATTTAAACGACTTGCTAAAACACCAACAATTACAATTAAACTGATTAAAGCAAATAATATAAGTTCCATACACATCTCCGGTTGTTCAAATTCTTGACGCTTTACTCTGTTGATATAGTGAAGCGTCTGACTTAATTGTAATTAAGCAAAATTTGTGCCAAAGAATGGTGGTTTCAAGACTTTAGTTTCGAGTAGCGAGTTATGCTGTGTACTTAGGACGTTTAGTCATTCACCTCAATGCAAACTTTTTCAGTACTATTAACTCGTAACTAATTTTTTAGTTTGGATATTTGTCTTTTAATGCCGTATATAGCTGTTGTTGAAAATCATCAGCAGTAGAATCTAAACTGTTTACTAAATTGGCTAATACTTCATTGTCTTCCTGGCCATGCCAAATTTTAATGTAAGTACCCTCTTTATAGCCATGATCTTGACGGAAAAAATTTAAGGTGTTTTTGCCAACATATTGGCGGAATAATTCATTTAAATCCATATTCATTAATGACATACAATCTGCTAACGCTTTAGCATTAAAGGATTTATTTGAAACGGCAGCTGAAGCTAAATTTTCTAAGGCTATTTTAAAGTCATTTTCAGCGGTACCTTGATGTAGCTCTTTAGCCAATTTGGCTGAAATGCTATCAACAGAATCACCCGCCATTAGACGTAAACTTAATCCAAAGTGAAAGATGTCAACTAACTCTAGTTGTACTTGAGCTATGTCAATTTCTTGATGTTTCCACCATTTCCAACCATGGTGATCTAGCATTTCAGCACATTCTACCCAAATGGCGCGATACCATTCGTAACCATTTTCACGCCATGTTTCACTTACACGGCTGTTCATGGCATCTTGCATGGTTAGCATTTGATTAATTTGCTGTTGGGCAACCGATAAGGCTGTAGATAACTGTTCGCTCATTTTATTCTCTGGTGGTTTAATCTAGACTACATTATTTTGCCTAAGCTACGTTCAAGTAACAAGTTAATTCTCGCACAAGCCTGTAAATTGAAGTGGTTTTGTCAATGCTTTCATTAAATAGGTAGATCACCTATTTAATGCAACTGGTGTAATAAATAGAAAAGCCATGTTTCCTTGCTATCGTTGCTGTTCTACCAATATGTTGCTGCATTATTGGTAAGTATTGTAAAAAACTATTAGCAACTATGGTGATATCACTCTTTTTTTGTTTAGCAGCAGTTAGATGATTTTTTATACCACGTAAAAAGTCTTCGGTTGCTTGATAACAAGTTTGTGTACCTTGATGAAATGGTGGATTAGATACGATATGTTGGTAGTTTTCATTGACGGTTGATAAGCTGTTTGACGCAAAAACATTGCCAGTTAAACCATTTAAAATGAGTGTTTGCTTGGCTGAGGCTATGGCTAAAGCGTTAACATCAAGTAATGATAAGTCTGTGTTTGGAAACTTCTTGCCAATAAAACAACTAATTACCCCTGCACCACAACCAAAATCTAATACTTTACCTTGCATATCTTTAGGTAAATTATCTAATAACAATGCAGTACCCACATCAAGCTTTTTCTGGCTAAACACACCAGGTAAAGAGGCAATAGTTATTTTAATGCCTGAGATGTTTATTTGATAGGTTTTATACCAATGTTCAATAATAAAGGCTTCACTGTCACCTTCTTTAGTTTTATATATGCCCCCAAATAATAAGCAATGTCGGGCCGCATCTATTTTTTGACAGCTCGTTAAAAAATGCTGAGTTAATTTGGGTGATGATTGCACTCCACCTTTTTTCTCGCCAACAAATAATATTTTGGCATCGGTAAGTAAATAGGGTGCAATCATCGCCAAAGTGAACGCTAACTCATCTTTGCTTTTGGGAAAATTAATAACAACTAAGTCATGCTTGATTTCATTTTTATATTCACTAGTAAAAAAGGTTTTTACTAGATCTTTATATTTGTCATTGATGGCAAGGTAATCAATAAAGTTAGTATTGTAGCACGTGATATTTGCTTTTGGATAATCCTGTAGATAATGCGTAATAAAACCATCTTCCATCAAGTTGATAAAAAGAGGTGTTTTTGCTGATAATAGTTCGATACTGCGCAATAACACTTGGCTGATATTTGACATTGACATAATTAGAAAGACTACTAAATAAGAGTGAATATTATATTCTACGATATTCTAACTTTAATCGACAATTATAATTCCAACATTAGTATAAATCTGCATTGGTATAAACCTGTATTTGTATAAAAAGTGCATTGACAAAAAAGGCGTAAAAATGCTTAAATACCACCGTCCCTGATAATAACTCGATGGTATTTTACCATGAAGTTTCAAAGGGGCCAGAAGAGGAGCGTTAACCAGGTAGTTATTATTGCGTTGTTTTACCGCGCACAGAGACCAAACTCTGTTAATAATAATGAGGGGGATTAACGCCGAGATAATACTGATTTGGTTCGGTATTTATCGGTTGTTTACTTACTAGTTATATCTAGAAAAAGCGGGCTGAATCCCAACAACTGTCACTGTTAGCAAAATAATCTTTAGTTAATTATTTCGCCTATGAGTGGAGAACTTCTGGCCTTTGCATAATAGCCTAATAAGCACTGCTATAGCGCTTTTCCTCGGTTTTAAGTAAATGCCTTTAAGTTCTCCGAACCAATCTGCAATTAGCAGTCATAATGAGTTCGAGAGCAATGAATCAAAAAATATCTTTAAATAGTTCGTCTGTAAACAATTCGTCTATAACATCTAATGTTATCTCTGTGAGTGACTGTCCGTTATGGACCGCACTAATTACGCCTTTTCATCAAGACGGTAGTATCGACTTCGACAGTTTAGCTGGCATTGCCAAGGGTCAAGCGCAAGCAGGTAACGGTATTTTACTACTGGGAAGCACGGGGGAAGGGCTCGCATTGACGAGTGATGAGCAGTTTTGTGTTGTTGAATTTATTTGTAATTTACAAAACACTTTTTCCGTAAAGTCGCCCTTAATGGTAGCTGTTGGTGGTTATAACTTACCTGAACAAATTAACTGGATAAACCGTTGTAATGAGCTAAATATTCATAGCTTTCTATTAGGCACTCCGCTTTATGCAAAACCGGGAGAGGTTGGTCAAACAGCGTGGTTTAAAGCTTTATTAGATACAGCAAAATTTCCTTGTATGTTATATAACGTACCATCACGTAGCGGTGTAGAAATTCCGGTAGGCACAGTACAAAGTTTACAAGATCATCCTAATTGTTGGGCAATGAAAGAAGCCAGCGGTGATTTGAATAAATTTTTGAATTATCGTCAACAATGTCCAAATATAGAAATGTATACAGGCGAAGATGCCATGATGCCATATTTAGTACCAGCAGGTGTTAAAGGGTTGGTTTCTGTGTGTGGAAATGTTTGGCCTAAAGCAACTAAAACCTATGTTGAATTGTGCTTAGCTAGACAAACTCAAACGATGTTCCCATTGTGGAATAATGCCGTAGATGCACTGTTTAGTGTAGCAAACCCCATTGCCGTTAAGATTTTGATGTATCAGCAAAAAGCTATCAGCACACCGACTTTGCGCGCCCCATTAACCCATAGTGAATTAACCGATAGTACAACTTTATTGGCTTTTGATGATCAAATAAACCAATGGTTGGCACAAGCTAGCCAACCTTCTTTAATAGAAGCAATTGAACATAGGAAAACAGCATGAACTGGCAAGAGGTATTAGCACAGTTAGAAACAGGCGTATTACGCGCGGCAAATCAAGATGCAAACGGAAATTGGCATGCTAATGTTGAAGTAAAGCAGGGAATATTAGCTGCTTTTAAAGCCGGGGTTAATATTAGCTTCGATGGCAATTATCAAGGTTTTGTTGATAAAGATAATTTACCTGCTCGTCAATTTAGCCCACAAGACGGTGTACGTTTAGTACCGGGTGGTTCATCAGTACGTGCTGGCGCACATGTTGCACCGGGCGTAATTATTATGCCACCTGCTTATATTAATGTGGGCGCTTTTGTTGACAGCGGCACCATGGTTGATAGTCATGCCTTGATTGGCTCATGTGCTCAAATAGGTAAGAATGTTCATGTGAGTGCTGCAGTACAAATTGGCGGAGTGTTAGAGCCTATTGGAGCTAGCCCAGTTATTATTGAAGATGGCGCTTTTTTAAGTGCTGGCGTAGTTATTGTTGAAGGCATTGTAGTGAAAAAAGGTGCTGTATTAGCGCCAGGTGTGTCTTTATCTAAATCAGTGCCAGTTTATGATTGTGTTAATCAAGTTATGCGTGAAAAAGGTGCTGAAATTCCTGAGCGCGCCGTGGTTGTACCAGGTACTCGCCCTGTAAAAGGTGAATGGGCAGAGGCACAAGGTTTGAGCATGGCCTGTGCCTTAATTGTTAAATATCGTGATGAACAAAGTGATGCGTCACTAGAGTTAGAATCAATCTTACGTTAACTCTGTGCTTTTCTCTTTAATTTTAACCATACCGCTTAAAGCTAAATAGTTAAAATTATTGTCAGCGCTTAATTGTTAGAACAAAAGAAATTATTATGACAAAACCTAACTGGTTCGATACCCGCATTGAAGATGCCTTACTTAAACATCAGTCACCTGATGACGAGCAGGGCTACTTTGTTTATCAACTTGATGCCCTAAAAAAGCACCTTGATCAATTACAACACCAAGATGTGATTAAGTTATGGTTTGCAGTCAAAGCTAACCCGCTATCAAAAATTATTCAAACGCTAGATAGCGCAGGTTTTAATTTTGATGTTGCTAGCGCAGGTGAATTAGCGCAAGTATTAGCACAAGGTATTAGTCCTGATCGTGTTTTAAATACGGGCCCTGCTAAATCAAAAAAACAGTTCAAAGCCTTTGTTAACTCAGGCGTTAAAACGTTTGTCGTTGAAAGCTTAAATCAACTTACTTGGTTAAATGAAGTTATTATAGAAAATGGTATAGTTGAAAGTCCTACTGTTTTATTGCGTGTACAGCTTCAATGGCCTGACGGCGAGAAAAACCCCCTAGGAGGTAATAGTTTAACGCCGTTTGGTTTATCTGTTCAAGAATGGCAAAACGTACAAGTAAGTGATTATCCTCATTTAGATATTTGTGGTTTACATATTTTTCAATGGGGAAATATGCTCAGT
>Ga0105358_10001022_pt1 | contig 14721 bp, 16 predicted proteins | sample GOMGulsemesocosm_5_FD_83509 | JGI IMG/M metagenome (GOLD analysis project Ga0105358, IMG submission 83509) | Methane-oxidizing microbial communities from mesocosms in the Gulf of Mexico - GOM15C Gulf of Mexico | ecosystem: Environmental > Aquatic > Marine > Cold seeps | place: Gulf of Mexico... | reverse complement strand
TTAAAAGAAATTTTTACTGCATCTATCATAAGCAGAAATATCAAAGTAAATTGTTTGATTCCTTTAAAACATACGTGTCAAAGAACTTCAGTGTAGGTTGAATATTTTATTCAGTTCTCAATGCTTCTTTAACCAAAGCTTTTGAAACTTCTTTGGTTTCAATAACAAAATGATGAAGGTGTAGGTTTTTCAACATGATTTTCTCACTGTGTTGAGCCACTTTGACTACGGTTTTTGCATTTTTGGTTAACTCATCAATTGCTTGACAAATTAGAAATGTCTGTTCCGGGTTATCAACTGCAACAATAACGGCACTTGCTTCTTGAATATTCACAGATGTTAAAATATGTTTGTTGCTGGCATTTCCAAAAATAATTGGTTCTTTTCTATTGGTACCCAATTGAAAATATTTGATATTATTTTCTATAATTATATATGTAGCACCTTGTCGTGTGAGTTCTCTCGCAATTTCTTGACCCAGTTTCCCATATCCAAGTACAACAATTTGATCTTTTTTATTTTGATCCTCAATTATGCTATTGCATTGAATTAAGACATCTTTTTGGATGAGTTTTGCAGATAGTTTTGATAAATTCTTTAAAATTAGAGGAGTTATTATCATTGATAATACAGCTGTTACTATTAATACCTGACTCACTTGAGGGTCTAATAAGTTTTGAGAGCGAGCGAGTTCAAAAATAGCCAATGAAAATTCACCTATTTGAATAATGGAGATGGCTGTTTTAAAGGAAACCCTTTTTGTTTCATCTCTTCTAAGAATGAGATAAATGACTAAAAACTTTAGTGCAAGAATTGAAGGAAGAAGAACTAAAATAATAAGATAGTTTTCCGCAATAATCATAAAGTTTATTTGCATACCCACTGTTATAAAAAAGACGCCCAATAAAATATTCCTAAAAGGAATGAGGTCTGCTTCTACTTGATGTTTGTATTTGGTCTCTGAGATTAACATTCCTGCAACTAAAGCTCCAAGAGAATATGAAAATCCAAAAGAGTGAGCCATATAAGAAGCTCCAATGGCAATAAAAAGAACAGAACCAACAAACAGTTCATCTGAACCTGTTTTTGTGATTTGGTATAAAAATGGGTCGAGTAAATACTTTCCTACTACAAATAAAATAAACAATAAAAACAGAGCACTAATCATAGCATCTACTAAAATGGAAGAAACGCTTTGGTTTTGGGTTGCAAAAAAAGTAATCATAAGTAGTATTGGAATTACTACTATATCTTGCATGATTAAGATTCCTAGTACTCTTTGTCCATAAGATTTATTGATTTCTTTTGTTTCGTTAAAGGTTTTTAGTACGATTGCGGTTGATGATAAACAAAGAGCAGATCCCACAATCATAGCTGTTTTAAAGTCAAAATCAAAAATTAGTATTGAAAGAACTACAAGGATAAATGCAGTGATAAATATTTGAAGATTTCCTGTTATAAAAACTTCTTTTCTCATTCTTTTTAGATGTTCAACGGAAAACTCTAAGCCTATGGTAAACATTAGAAAAACGATTCCAAACTCAGCTATTTCTTTTAATTCTTGATTATGTACCGCGTCGTGAAGCTCAAAAGAGTAGGCAATAATCGTTCCTGTAAAAATGTAACCAATGATTGTAGGCAAATGAAATCGTTTTAATACGATATTGACTAACAATGCGATTAAAATAGTCCATACGATGATACCCAACATACACGTTCCTATAAAATGATGTCTTTCAATAATTGAAAATTATATAAGTGTATCCAAATAATCTACAAGTTATTTTAAAATAATCTTTTTAACTTTACTTTATATTTAATTGAAGTAAGTACTCAAGCAATTAATTTAACCATTGGTTTCATATTTTTCATCTAAATGTTCAATCACTTCAAGATATTTTGAATTAAGTTTCCATAAGTAATTTGAGTAGTCAAGAATATCATCTGTACTATTAGCAACTTTTTCTTTAATACTTCTATTCGTTATCAGCTCTTTTTTCCCCATATCCATGTAATAATGGAAAGTATCTTTCCAAGAAATTTTTTTGTGCTAAAAAGGTGATTTGTATATACCTCTATGAAAATAGAATACCACTTTTTAGCCACATTTTTATATTAAAATTTAACTTAGCAAAATAGTATATGAATAAGTTATGTTATTATTATGTAGAAAATAGAATCTTTGAAGGTTGGCGAATGTATGAGAGCTTTTTAAGTCAAGCAACTTTATTATATGTTGAAGATGATAAAACAACCAGAGATTACATGTACAAACGTTTAGAAAAAAAAGTTAAAAAACTTTTTTTGGCTATTGATGGAGAAGACGGAGTTCTTCAATTTGAAAGACATCAGCCTGATATAGTTTTAACTGATGTTGTTATGCCAAATTTGAATGGCATTGACATGGCTAGAAAAATAAAACAAATAAATCCAAAAATACCAATTGTAATTACCTCTGCACATGAAGACACTTCTTTTTTGCTTGATGCTATTGATTTAGGTGTTGATGGGTATTTACTAAAACCTTTAGATAAAGTTAAACTTTTTGTAACTCTTGAAGATAATATTAGACGAAGTTTTTTAGAACAAAAACTACTCCAACAAAAAGATGACCTAATTCTTCATCAATCAAAACTTGCGTCATTGGGAGAAATGGTGGGATATATCGCACACCAATGGAAACAGCCTCTTAATGTACTGTTTATGAATATTCAAATGATTGAACTTGAAAATAAAGAAGGTGTGGTTGATAAAAAGTATTTCAAAAAATTTATAAGTGATAGTAAACTTGTTGTCAATTTTATGTCAGATACCATGGATGATTTTTTAGGGTTTTTTAAAACTGACAAAGATAAAAGGTTCTCAGTTTTAAAAAGTATCGAAAAACCCGTGAAGATGTTGAAACCTCTTTTTGAAAAACATGGTATTAATCTAAGTATTTCTGGAGATGATTTTTTTATAAATGGGTGTGAGAGCGAATTTCAGCAAGTATTATTAAACCTTTTAAATAATGCAAGAGATGCTCATCTTCACAATGATACTACAAATGCTCATCTTTATATTTCCTGCGAAGTGATGAATTTAATAGGAATTCTTAGTATAGAAGATAATGCAGGTGGAATCCCTCCTGAGTTAAGAGAAAAGATTTTTGAACCTTACTTTACCACAAAAACACGTGAGGATGGAACAGGAATTGGACTTTATATGTCTAGAAAAATTATTCAGGAAAAAATGAATGGAGAATTGAGTTTCGTAAGTAAAAACGGGGGTGCTCGTTTTGAAGTAAAACTTGACATTGTAAAATAAGTATAAATAATTTAAAAGCAGATACGAAATTATTTCAATTTGTAATATTTTTCATAAAAGATGAAACTACTGAGTATAATAACATATGAATTCATTACAAACCTATCAACTCAAAGAGATTAAAAGTTATTGTCAAACCAATTGTCAAAATATTATCAACGAAGAAAATAAAAAAGATATAGAAAAATCACGAGGACAATATAAGGGATTTACGTATGGTATTAAAAGTATCAACTATCTTTTATCGCAAGTTAATTTACGAACAAAAAAAACAGAACTATATCGACATTTTAAAGAACAACATCAAGTAGTTCTGTCTTCTAGATATAAAGACAATGATTTTAATGAAGGGGTGAAAGAATCCCTTTACAAAATTATGAACTTTGTCTCTGCAATAGATAAAGATTGATTTTATATAAGAAGCAATCCACTATGAAACATGTTATGATACTCTCAACTAAATCAATTAGTATTAAACGAAAGAGGCATTATGACTTCACATAAAACAACAGCCATATTTGTAGGAATAATGTTTTTAGGTGCAATGTTAACATATGGTTTGGGATTTGGAATCATAGAATCCTTGTTAACTCTTCCTGATTTTCTTGCACATGTTTTTGAAAACAATATTTTATTTTTAAGCGGTGCAATATTAATGATGATAAACTCTTGTATCGTTGTTGGAATTGGTGTTTTCATGTATCCAATTTTGAAAAAATATAATAAAAGTATCGCTGTTATTTATTTGAGTTCAAGAGTAATTGAGTCACTTCTTTTACTATGTGGTGTGATTAGTTTATTATTTATACTTGACATTGGACAACAATATCTGGGATCTGTTGATACTATAAATCTAGAAAGTTTAAGTGATACATATATTAGAGGAAACTATTTGGCTTATCAGTTTGCCATGATTGTTTTGGGTTTTGGAAGTATGTTATTTTGTATTGTTTTGTATCAAAATACTTTGATAGCTAAAGCTTTAGCCATATTGGGTTTTTTTGGTTATTTTTGTTTATTATTGGGAGCCGTGTTAGAACTGTTTGGTTATCCCTATGGCTTGATGTTTTCAATTCCTGGTGGTTTGTTCGAAGTTATTTTACCCTTTTGGCTGTTTCTAAATGGCTTTAATATTCGTAAAGTTGTAAGTTAAATCTCTATATTTTTAAAGGTACGCTAAAGAACTTATCCTTTGTACTTGTTTATGAAAAAAGGTCTATGTTCTTAATTAAATTCACAAGTACAAAATAAATTTTGCTTTTAGGTATATAATTAAGCTAGCTAAGAATAAGATTGTTTTATGAGAAGATTACTAAATATACTGCTTTTTTTGATACTATTTCTACAACTTAATTTGTATGCCCAAAAAAAACATATTTTGATAATTGAGAGTTATCACCACGATTATATCTGGTCTACCAACTACCGTAATGCTATCAAAGAAAAACTGGGTTCAGACTATAATCTTAAATTCTTTTATATGGATACCAAAAGACTTCCCTTATCAAAACATCAAGAATCAGCCAAAAAAGCCTGGAACATGTATAAGGAATTAAATCCTGCATTGGTGATTTTAGGAGATGACAATGCACTTAAGTTTTTAGGACCCAAACTTGCAAAAACAAAAACAAAAGTTGTTTATTTGGGTATCAATAATAACCCTCGAAAATATTTTAATTTTATACCTACTAAAAATATCACAGGTGTATTAGAACGGCCTTTGTTGAGACGTTCAATCTTTTATGTGAAAAAATTATTAGATGTGAAAAAAGTACTTCTATTATTTGACGCAGGAATTAGTTCACAAGTTATATTTAAAGAAATATTTCGAAATAAATCAAAGCTGGTTTTGGGAGATGTTGAGGTTGATATTTTATTACTTGAACAATTTGATATGTGGAAAAAGAGTATTTTAGATGCAAAAAAAAATAATTACGATGCTATTGTGCTTAGTTCTTACCATACCATTAAAGATAAAGATAACAAACATGTAAGTCCAGCTAGAATTTGTGAATGGACAAGTAAAAATATAACTGTACCACCTTTTGCATTTTGGAATTTTGCTGTGGGAGAAAACAAATCCATTGGAGGATATGTTATATCTGGACGAGAGCAAGGAATTGAAGCTTCACAACTGGCATTAAAAATATTAGAAGATAAAAATTATAGCATAGGTTTTCCATCTGTTGTGGAAAAGGGATATCTACTTTTTAGTCGCTCACAACTTAAGAAATGGGGCATTTCTCTTAAAAAACTCGATACTCAAAAAATAAAATTTGTAAAGTAAGATTCTTGACATATACTTTTGCATGAAATTAAAATATTATTTTCCAATTTATGTATCATAATTTGACATATGTATCTCAAATACGAAAAAAACTAGAACTAAGTCATATATTTTCATTTAATTAATTATGATTTACCTATAATCATTGAAATCAAATAGGATATCAATGAAAACAAAAATTTACTTACTTCCTGGACTTATGTGTAACGAGCAATTATGGAATCGCTTATTACCGTATTTTGACGACAAATATGAATTTGTATATGTGGCCCTTCCAGAAATGAGTTGTTTTGATGAAAGTATTGATTTCTTAGAACAATATTTTAAAGAAGAGAAGGTTAATATTCTTGGCTTTTCACTGGGTGGTTATGTGGCTTCTTATTTTACTTGCAAACATCCAGACCGAGTAAACAAACTTTTTATCTTAGCTGCTAGTGCTGGTACCTTACAAGATGAAGAAATAGAAAAAAGAAATAAGGCCATCCATTTATTAGATAACTTTGGATTTAAAGGATTAAGTCATAAAAAAGTGGTTTCACTTTTGGAAGCTTCAAATCAAAAAGATGAAGTACTTATCAAACTCATACAAAAAATGTACGTGGATTTAGGGGAAGAAGTTTTTAGAACACAAATGACATCTACGCTTAACAGAGAAAATCTTTTAGAAAAAATGAGACTCTTAGATATTCCTATGACCTTTTTATACTGTGATGAAGACAGATTGGTAAATACTAAATGGATAGAAGATTTTTCTATATCTAATGATAAAGCTACTTTTGAAAAAATATCAAGTACCTCTCATATGTTACCTTTAGAGAGACCAATGGAAGTATCCCAAGCTATAAAAAGATGGGCTAAGTAGGACAAGTTAATAGGGACTACTCTTTAAATGATACACTCTTACTACACTTTTTTTAGATACAATAGTTTTAACTGGGGAATATAAATGAAAATGATATATAGAGTATTTCTTTATCTTATTGGATCTATCATATTATCTCAAAATACATTTGCCCAAGAATTAAAACTGGCATATGGTTTATCCACTCCACCCTATGTAATTTCAAAAAATGATTCTGGAATAGAATTAGATATTGTAAAAGAAGCTTTTGCGTTAAGTAATATTACCGTGAAACCTATTTATGTGCCATTGGCTAGGCTAACCAAACAAATTGAACTTGATGAAATTGATGGTTCAGTAACTATCATGGAAACGCTAGGTATAAAAAATGTTTATTATTCAGATACTTATATTACCTATGAGAATATAGCTGTAAGTTTAAAAAAAAATTATCTAAATATAAAAAGTATTGCTGATTTAAGAAATAAAGATATTATTACTTTTCAAAATGCAAAAATATATTTAGGAAATGAATTTAAACAAGCTGTTAGCCAAAATCATAATTATTATGAATTTTATGATCAAAAAAAACAAGTAAAAATGCTTTTCAAAAATAGAACTCAAGTGATTGTATTAGATAGGAATATCTTTGACTATTATAAAAAAGATAGTCTAGAAAAATTTGAAGAAGAAGTTGTTATTCATAAAATATTTCCTGATAATAAATACAAAATAGCTTTTAAAGATTCTACGATAAGAGATAAATTTAATCTTGGCCTCAAAGAAATAATAAGTACTGGTAAATATGAGCAAATTATTGGTAAATATCTAGACCCAGAACCATAAAACCCGATTTTTAAGTTAATTAAAACTAATATGAAAGCTTTAAAGAGTTATCTTATTAATCTTTCTTTAGTACAATAGGATTTTCTATTAGGTGTTCCTTTTCCTTCTTTTTTTGTTAATCAAAAACACTCCTGCAAAAATAAACAAGGTTGCCATACAATCGAGCAAACCAATTTCTTCATCAACAAAGAGATATCCAATTAGTAAGGCAACAACTGGTGGAACATAGGTGGCAGACGATGCAGTCACTGCACCCAATTTTTCTATTATAAAATAATACAAAATATAAGCCAATCCAGTTCCTAATAAACCCAAACCAATAAGAGTACCCAAAAATACATGGGTATTGCTAGCAATGTTTTCTATTCCTTCATAATCAGTTATAACCAACAATAGAACAAGGGCAAAACCCAATTGATAACTTGTAAGTGCTGCAAAATGAATTTTCAAAGGAGATAAAAACTTCTTTGCATACACAAAAGATGAGCCAACTATTAATGAGCCCGCGGTAACATAAATGACACCTTCTATATTACTTTGAAACAAATTTTGATTAAATGGATTGGCTATTAGCACAACACCAATAAAACCCATGATCACTCCAAAAACCATTGTAGAATTTATTTTTTCATCTTTAATAAATATATAGGCTAGAATAAAAGTAAACAAGGGAATAGAGCCACTTAATACTCCCATCACACCTGATAGAAGTAGGGGAGAAGCTTTTATATAAAAATAATAATATATTGTGGTTCCCAATAAAGACATCACCAAAAAATGAAAGCTGTGTTTTAAATGTTCAAGTTTAATGGCTTTTACAAAAAAAGCATAACAAACTACTGGAATAAAACCAAAAAGAACTCTCATAAGAACAATTTGAAGGGGAGATATAAGTTCACTGGCCCATTTCATATAAATAAAATTTGATCCCCAAACCAAACCCAAAATTCCAAATGCTATGATTGGTATATACTTGTTCATCTTAACTCTTTTAAATAAAGTATTATTCGACTTTTAAGTCGGAGGAGATTCTAACGCAGTTTATCATTAATAGTCAATTTTTTTTTACTTTTGTTTCCTCTAGTTACATGAATTAAACACTTAAGTTATATATAAGTCACATAAAATCTTCTCGAAGCTTGGCTTTGTTACACTGTAAAAATAAAAATGTAGGAGTATATATGAAGAGTTTATTTCATTTGGCGTATAACGTAACAAATTTAGATGATGCTAGAAGTTTTTATGGTGATTTATTGGGTTGTATTGAGGGACGAAGTACTGATACTTGGGTTGACTTTAATTTTTTTGGGCATCAGATTTCCTTACATTTAGGAGAGCCGTTTAAAACACAAGCAACAGGGAAAGTAGGTGAGCACACTGTTTTAATGCCACACCTTGGTATTATTTTAGAACTGCCAGTTTGGCAAAAACTAGCAGATACGCTTAAAGATGCTAAGGTAGAATTTGTAATAGAGCCCGTACTTCGTTTTAAAGGACAACAAGGAGAACAATATACAATGTTCTTTAAAGATCCCAGTGGAAACCCTATCGAAGCAAAGGGTTTTAAAAGTCTAGATACTGTTTACGATTCATGAAAAAAATAATTCCTTTTGTCAGTGACTCCAATGAAGATACGATAGCTTTATGGTTAAGTTATCTAGGAAATAAAATGACTGATTATCAAATTGTATTGTTTGAAAATTTGACCTTAGAGCAAAAACTTAGTGCAGATGTGGCTATTGTAGCAAATCCCAATCCAGCTGATATTGCACAATTGAAAAATCTTATCTGGGTGCAAAGTCTTTGGGCTGGGGTTGAAAAACTTCTTCAAGACGTTCCTGATGCTTCCTTTGATATCGTACGGATGGTAGATCTATCACTTGCAGATACTATGGCTCAGTCTGTATTGGCTTGGACTTTGTATTTACACAAAAATATGGCTTTGTATAAACAGCAACAAGATAGTAAAATCTGGAAACAACATCGAGAAGTAGCTCCTGAAGATAAAAATATTGCTATTTTAGGTCTTGGGAACTTAGGACTTGCATCTGCTCTTAAACTAAAAGTTAATGGTTTTAATGTGTTGGGTTGGGGAAGAAGTAAAAAAGAAATTCAAGGTGTGACTACCTATCATGGGACTCTAGGATTAAATCAAATTTTAAGAGTTGCTGATATTGTGGTATGTTTATTACCTTTAACTCCTGAGACCAATAATTTACTTGACAAAAGAAAGTTAGATTTACTTAGCTCCAATGCTTCAATTATAAATTTTGCCAGAGCAGCAATTATTGATTATAAATACTTACTTGAAAAAATAGAAAACTCTGAGCTGTCTCATGCAGTTTTAGATGTATTTGATAGTGAGCCTTTAAGTGAAAAATCTGCTTTATGGGCTGATCCCAATATTACAATTTTGCCACATATCTCAGCGCCTACGAATATGAAATCTGCGGCATCTATAACCGCAAAACATATCAATGACTTCTATACCTTGGGTAAAAAACCTAAGTTTATCGATAAACTAAAGGGATACTAGACGAAGTCATAAATTTGAGTCATATTCTTGTAACTCTATTTTTCCCTTCTCTTTTACTAATATACAAGTTATTGTCCAGTTTAATAACTTGTGCCCTTAAATCTTCTTCTTTATTTAAAGCAATTACTCCAAAACTAGCAGTAACTTGAGATACATATTCAAATGAATGGAGTTCAATGGTTTCTCTAAGTCTCTCAGCTAAAAGATGGGCTTCATCAAGACTTAGTTTGGGGCATAAAATGATAAATTCTTCTCCTCCCCATCGAATAATTTTGTCATGTTTTCTTGTAATTCGCTCTAAAATAATAGTAATCTCTCGTAAAACATCATCTCCCACATCATGCCCAAAAGTATCATTGATTTTTTTAAAGTTATCAATATCAAACATGATTAAGGAGGAGGGTCTATTTTTTAGTTTTTGAAATTCACTGGTGATAAGTTCATTTCCTTTTCGTCTATTAAGAATACCCAATAAAGGATCTGTGTCTGCTTTTATAATCATCTCTTTATAATCACTTAGTCTTCTCAATGTAAAAATAAAAAGAAAGAAAAACGAGCAGGCAATAGTAAGAATAATTTCGCCTAAATTGTATGATTGATGGGTTTGTGTATATATATAAATTGATTTTGATACATCATAATAACGCAAGGTCAAATCCAAGATAAGAATTGAAGAGAATAAAATTATACAATCAAAAAGTATTCTTCGATTGTAATGGAAGATGCTATTTAGTTTTTTTAATACAGATATATTCATGTGTGATAATGATAAGATTAATACTATAGAAATATACGAATAAAGTATTAAATAATATCTTCTTCCCTTTTAGTTGATATTAAAAACTAGGATTAGTTTAGCTAAAAATAAGTTAATGTTTCGTTTCTATTACTATTAAATAATGTACAATAAAAAATAATTTTTTATTTAACAATAAAAATACTATGGCTTGTAGATAAGGCTTTCTTACATTTATAAATAATTTTTAAATTTTTATAAATATTTTACTTTATTTTTAATACTAAGTTAGTTTATAACAGTTTTTGACATAATTATGTATATTTTATCTACTGTAAAAGGTTCAATTATGAAGTTGTTTTTATGTATTTTTAGTAAAAAAAATCTTTGCTTATGGGTAATATTTCTTGTCTTTTTAAATTTAAATGTCTCAGCAAAAAATCAAGATGTTAAAGTAGAAAAAGTTGTTTCTGGTTTGGGTGTTCCTTGGGGTATTGAGTTTATATCTACAAAAGAAATACTCTTTACTTTAAGAAGTGGAGAAATTGGAATTGTAAATTTTAAAACGGGAAAAATTAGAGCTATAAATGGTGGTCCAGAAGTTTTATATGATGGACAGGGTGGGTTATTAGATGTGGCTTTATCTCCTGATTTTATCACAAGTTCTTTGGTTTATTTTACCTACGTTAAATCAGTGAATAATGAAGGCGTCCTCACCTTAACTCGTGGAAAACTCTTAAAAAATAAACTTATCAATTTAAAAGATATCTTTGTCAGTAAATCTGGAAGCAATACCTCACGACATTTTGGAAGTAGAATTACTTTTGACGATGATAATCATGTTTACTTTAGTATTGGGGATAGGGGAGTTAGAAAGAATGCCCAAGACTTATCCAATCATGCAGGTTCAATTATTCGACTTAATTTAGATGGATCAATTCCTCTTAATAACCCTTTTGTAAGTGTACCAAATGCTTTACCCGAAATATATTCTTATGGGCACAGAAATCCCCAAGGATTGTTCTGGGATAAAACTACAAAGAGATTATGGTCAATTGAGCATGGACCAAGAGGTGGGGATGAAATTAATCTAATCCAAAAGGGAAAAAATTATGGTTGGCCAATTGTTTCTTATGGAAAAGAATACTGGTCCACTGCCAGTGTAGGTGAAGGAACACATAAAAAAGGTATGGAACATCCTATTAAGGTTTATATTCCTTCCATTGCTCCTAGTAGCTTAATGGTATATACAGGAGATACCTTTCCTCAATATAAAGGACATTTATTTTCTGGTGCATTAAAACTAACACATTTAAATAGAATACAATTGGATTCAAATTTATTTGTTTTAGAAGAAGAAAGATTTTTTGAATCTTTAAATGAAAGAGTAAGAGATGTAATACAAAGTAAAGATGGCTTGATTTACTTTTCAACAGATGATGGAAACATCTATAGAATGTACCCCTCCCCATAAATAAACTTTACTTAGAAGTATTATTTTATGCAATTTTATCCTAGACCAATAATTTTGTTTGCGATATAATAAAGACAGAAAATTATTTGGAGTTAATAAGACATGGGTGAATATGTAAAACTGTGGAGAAATGATGAGTACAAAGAAATAGAGCTTTTAAGTGCTTCTTTTAAAGACTTTTCATTTTCAAAACATTGGCATGATGAACTCTCAATTGGTTTAATAGAAAAAGGTGTTGAAACAGTTGATTATAGAGGAAGTAAAATAGATATTCCCCAAGGAAATATTATTGCCATCAATCCAAGCGAAGTTCATACTGGGTTTTCAGGATCCAGTGAAGGTTGGACTTATCGAATGTTTTATTTTAATCTTAATTTGGTGCAAGAGATTCTCTCTTCTCATTTTAAACACTCTTCAGTGATATTAAAAGAGCCTATTATTCATGATCCCTCTTTATTCAAAAAGTTATTAAAACTACATGTCTCTTTGGAAGAGCAAGAGTTTACTCTTACGAAAGACTCAGAACTCACTATTGCTATGACAGAGTTGTTTACTCATCATGGGGATATTAAACAAATGGAAACTTTAGAGTATAAAGATTTTAAAGTGAATACTTTAGTGAAAGATTATTTGATTGATAATTGTAATGACAATATCAGTTTAGATGAGTTATCTCAACTGGCACAAAGAGATAAGTATCAAGTCATACGAAATTTTAAAAATCAATTTAACGTTACTCCTCATCAATTTTTAGTGTTATTAAAAACTAAAAAAGCAAAACAGCTTTTGGAGCTTGGTTTGGATATCACCAGTGCTGCATTAGATTGTGGTTTTTTTGATCAAAGTCACTTTACAAAGAATTTTAAAAACCTTTATGGTACTACTCCTGGACAATACTTGGCTTATGTTAAATAATATGATTCTGGATACAAAAGCAGAATGAATTCATCAAATGGTTTTACTAAAGAGAACCCCAATTTAAGTAATCTTGGTCTTAAAATGCATGAAGTTGAATTTTCTTTAAAAAAATATGTTCAATCTTATTGGCGTATTCAATGTTATTTAGAAAACAAAAAGAGTTTTAAAATAGCACCTGATGGGGCGATGGGGCTTTTGATCAACCTTGGTGCTACTCTTGAAATAAAAACCAATACAAAAACATACCAAGTGGAAAAGTCACAGGTAGTTTTGCTGGGGATTTATGAAAACCCTGTTTATATGGAGTTTGAGAATAACTGTGAAGTCATTGGTATTCGTTTTAATCCTGCGGGGGCATCTTTTTTCTTTTCTCAATATATGCATGATCTTTTTGAAAATATAATAACACTAAATGATGAGACCATCTATGAATCTATATTATCAAATTCAAATGAATTGGTTAATTCTCTTGATACATATTTATTGAAACGATTTAAAAAAAGCAATAAAGCCTTTGATATTATGGATATCATTACTTTGATAGAAAAGAATGAGGGTTCTTATGATATTGAAGAACTTATAATATATGCCAATATGAGCAGAAGAAATTTAGATAGGGTATTTAAAAAAGCGCTTGGAATATCATTGAAGGTCTACGCCCGTATTATAAAAATAAAATACACTCGAATTTCTTTACAAAATTATCATTTTGATACGTTAACTACTGTGAGTTATGACAGTGGGTATTTTGATCAATCTCACTTTATCAAAGAGTTTAAAAACTTTATGTTTGAAACTCCAAAAGAATATTTCCAAAGAAAACAAAAACTGTCTCAAAAATACAATTCTTAATTTTTTTATTTCTTTATAATTACCTTAACATTTAAACAAAGGATAATTATGAAAGTATTAGTAATAGGCTCAACAGGAGTTGCAGGAAGAAAAGTGATTCCTCGATTAATGCAAAGTGGATTTAAAGTTACAGCAATGGTTCGAAGTGAAAAAGATATTGAAAGATTTGAAACAATTGCTACAAATGTAATCATAGGCGATATTTTGGCAAAACACAGTTTGGATATGGCTTTACAAAATTGTGATGTGGTTATTAATCTAGCAACTGCTATTCCAAATTGGGATCAAACAGATAAAATTCGTAATATAGGAACTAACAATCTTGTGGAAATGGCCCAAAAACATAAGGTAAAAATTATTCAGCAAAGTATTATCTTTTTATACGGAGATCAAGAAGATAAGCTGGTTGATGAAAATACATCCATACAGCCCTTTCCTCTGATACAATCTGCTGCAAATATGGAGGAAATAATAATGAATGCTGAGGTGGATTATCTAATTTTGAGAGGAGGAACCTTTTATGGAACAGGAACAAATATGGAAGATAACTTATTTGAACTTGCCAAAGAAAATAATTTAAAAACCTCTCACAATAAATATAGTTTTAACTCCTTAATTAACGTTCATGACTTTGCACAAGCTTGTGTAAATGCTGTGCAATCAAATGCAAATAAAGAAATCTATAATGTAGTAGATGATTATAATGTTAGTGATCAAGAGCTATATTCGTATATTAACAAACTTTTCGGCAATGAAGAAACACAAAGTGGAGGAGAGAGATTTTTACCTTCTTTGAAATGTTGTAATGCCAAAATCAAAAAAGATCTTGGATGGGAACCCTCTTTCAAATCATATAAAAGTGTTATGGGAGTGTAACACATAGGTGTAGATTTATTTTACTTTAAGTTTATCTATATTACTATTG
>Ga0105358_10001017_pt1 | contig 14739 bp, 14 predicted proteins | sample GOMGulsemesocosm_5_FD_83509 | JGI IMG/M metagenome (GOLD analysis project Ga0105358, IMG submission 83509) | Methane-oxidizing microbial communities from mesocosms in the Gulf of Mexico - GOM15C Gulf of Mexico | ecosystem: Environmental > Aquatic > Marine > Cold seeps | place: Gulf of Mexico... | reverse complement strand
GCTTTGTTCCAGTCGCCAGAGGCCAGTTCTGTTAACACCTTACTTGCGCTATAGACTGAGTCATCGATACATTGGCGTTCGGTTTGACTCGGGCGCTTTAACACAAAGTTGGCGACGTCCTTCCCGACCCCTGGGTGCCCAATACCTAGGCGTAACCGGGGAAAGTCTTTGATATTGCCCAACGCCTTAATGATGTCTCTTAGGCCATTGTGTCCGCCATGGCCGCCGCCTTGTTTTAACCTGGCTACGCCAGGGTCAAGGTCGAGCTCATCGTGGGCAACTAAAATTTCGGCAGGTTCAATTTTATAGAATTTGGCCATGGCGCTAACAGATTGGCCGCTGCGATTCATGAAAGTTGTTGGGCAAAGTAGGCGGATATCTTGGCCGCCAACAGAGATTTTTCCTGCTAAGCCGTAAAATTTAGCCTCTGGGCTAAGTTGTCCACCTTGTTGGCGCAGTAGCTCTTCAACAAAATCGGCGCCAGCATTGTGGCGGGTGCCTTGATATTCGCTGCCAGGGTTGCAGAGGCCGACAATCATGCGAATAGGGGTGTTCATAAATATCCTTAATAACTCTAGAGTTCTATATAAAGTGTTTGTGATGAGGCTGGGATGCTTATGGCGCTAAGCCAAGGCGTTGCCACCAGTGGTAAACCATTAATGATACCAAAAGAAAGGCGACTAAGCTGGCTGGAAATGCTTTATGCCCAATTGCTTTTCCTTCTAATGCGGCTTGAGACGAATAGGCAATTGATGCGCTTGCCAAGGTGTAGAGCATTATGAAAAAAACAACTGAGCCAGTATCCAAAGAATCTGGTTTGAGCCAGGGTAATGTGGCCGCTAGGAAAGCGAATAGCCCAGTTAATATCCAGCCGAAATACTTAAAAAAGTGAAGCATCCTGGTGAGCGCCCCTAAAATTAGAATTCTCGCCAGTGTATAGATTCCACTGAAAATTTGTATTCTTTTAATGGGGTAACGGGCCAGCCACTACGTTGTGTAGGGCTTGGCTTATTAAGAGCTGGCTAAGGGCGTGACCTTATTTGGCGTTTTTTTTACTCAGTTTGTTTAGTCTGATTGTTAACAGTAATAAAGCACCTAGGATCGCTACTCCTACCGGTGGGAGTCCAGGGACTACTTTAGGTGTGTGCGCGCTTATGGTGGCAGGCGCCAAAGGGTTTTCGCCCATGGCAACTTGATAAATTGGGCCGGCAGGAACCGCCGTTGAAAACAAGTTTTTGGCTCGTGTGCTAAAACCTATAAATCGACCGTCTCCCGTTATGAACGGGCTAACGCTCTCGTCGTCGGCTTCAACACCAGCGGCGCTTAGATTAACCCGGTAGGTCTTTTGGGTTTGGCGGTCCCTTAAAAATATATCGACGATGCCGTTGGTGTCATTGTCGACAAGGTTGCTGGCATCTGACCGGAAAATGATAAAACGACCGTCGGTGCTGCTGTCTTGGTGGCTCGTTATCGAGCCGTTGCTCATGGTGCCGGTGCTGCTCACGGATATTTGTTCTAGTTGGTTGGTCTGTAAGTTTTTTAGAAACAAGTCATCGTTGCCGTCAGTATCGCCGGCAACGATCCCATCTTGGTCGTGTATGAATAAGGCAAATTGACCGTTTATGGGGGACTTAATGAAGTTAGGGTTTGCCGTCGTTAGTTGGGTTCCGGCCGAGTCAGTGCCCACAATGGTATTGGTGTTTGTGCTGATCTCGTAGCTTATATAGTCCGTGCTCGGTCCATTGGTGTCAGAAGCGGTTAGGTCGGTTGAGGTAGAGCTGTAAACCACGTGGCTGCCGCTGGCGCTAACCGAAGACTTTGAAGAGTTGCCATTTGCGCCGTTAGTGCTGCCGTTGGCATGGCTGACGAGTGTTAACAGGTCCGCGTTGTTGTCGTAGACAAATACTTGTTGGTTACCGCTGGCGGCTGGTGTGGCAATGCTTCCACTGGCCCGAAAGCTGGTGTATTGCCCCGATGCTGACATGTACAGGTTACTGCCAGCATTGATTCCTGTGGGTACGCCGGCGGCGGATTGGCTAATCCGTTTGATGCTGTTGTTGATGCGGTCGTACAGGAAGATATTGTGCAGGGTGCTGACTGTACCGGTCGTCAATCCTTGGATGTTAGAGCGAAAGCTGATGTACCGGCCGTCCGAGGACATGTCGCCGAGTTGGCCTGAGTCAAGGCTTCCCCCGCAGCTGGTATTGACGCCTGAGCCGGGGGTTCGGCTAATTACTTGCGTGGTGTTGGCTTGGCGGTCGTGCAGCATGACGTAGTTGCTGCAGTTTGTGTCGTTGGTGCTTGGCGTGGTATTTAAATTATTGCTTTTGGTTGTATACGCAATATAGCGGCCATTGTCTGAAATTTTGGCGTTGAGCGAGGTGTCATCGCCGATTACGGCGTTATTTTTTGTAATCAACGATAGGTTAATTAAAGGTAGGTCTTGGCTCAGGCTGCATGGGCTGAACGCTAGCGCATATAAAGCTGGGAGTGTGCCTAAGCACCTAAAGTCCAACATTAAAACTTCCTTAGTTATGAGTAGCATAAGAACAGTGGTTGGTACTTTAGTCGCAAATAGTTGATCCGTCCAATTGTTGGGGGCGTATTTTTTCCGTTTTGATGCCCGTTTCTTGGAGGTTGGTGACGAGCTTTTTAGTGAGGATGGCGCTATTTAGGTTTTGGTGGCTGTTAGGTGCTCACTTACTTTGCAGGCTGATGACATTGTAGTGATAAGGTGAGTGTGGAAATGAAGGGTGGTATTGCAGGCACAAAAAAGCCGGCAGAAGCCGGCTTTTTTGTAGGACACAAAAGAAGATATTACTCTTCTTCAGCGGCCGCTTCTTCGCTATCTTCAGCAATCGCATCGCCCTTAGGCTTGTTAACAGATGCAACAGGAAGGTCGTGATCAGTACCGTGAGCCAAGGCTACGGACTCAACACCTTTCGGTAGCTTAAGGTCAGAGATGTGAATCACTGTACCTATCTCTACATCAGTGAAGTCAACTTCGATGAACTCAGGAAGGTTGGCTGGTAAACAGCTGATTTCCAAGTCGGTCATTGCGTGAGAGATAACGCCGCCGTGAGTCTTAACTGCTTCACAAGTACTTTCATTGATGAAGTGCAATGGAACAGTAGTCTTGAACTTCTTGGTCTTAGAAACGCGTAAAAAGTCAGCGTGCATCACTAAAGCTTTCGCTGGGTGACGCTGAAGGTCTTTTAGGATTACGGTTTCAGTTTTGCCGTCTACGTCAAGCTCAATAATATGAGAGTAAAAGGCTTCGTTCTCTAGGTGCTTGCGCAACTCGTTGTGTGGCAGAGTAATTTGAACAGGCTTCTTCTTGCCACCATAAACGATAGCAGGAACTAGATCTTCGAGACGACGCAGGCGGCGGCTCGCACCTTTCCCTGAAACATCACGGTTTTTGGCAATTAATTTAAAATCTTCAGACATGGTAAGTCCTCGTTGTATATCCACTGCTCTCCGCGACCAGAATTACAGTGGGTTTCAGTTGTCCCAACTTATGTTGGGGAGTTTTTGGGCTCGATGTTTCGTTTTAGCAATGCCGGTGGCGTTGCTTAGCGGAACATCGCGCTCAATGATTCTTCATTTGCTAGGCGACGCATGGCTTCCGACAACATGCCAGATAGCGTTAGTTGGCGTACCATGCCCAGCTTTTCAATATCTTTATTCAGCGGGATTGAGTCAGCGACTACCATCTCGTCGAGAACAGAGTTGTTTAAATTATTTATAGCGCTGCCTGATAGCACTGGGTGCGTACAGTAGGCTACGACCTTAACGGCGCCGTGTTCCTTGAGGGCGGTTGCTGCGTTGCACAAGGTGCCAGCAGTATCAACCATGTCGTCCACAAGTAAGCAGGTCCGGCCATCAACATCACCAATCAGGTTCATTACCTCAGCAACGTTAGCGGCTGGGCGGCGTTTGTCGATAATCGCTAGGTCAACACCAAGTTGTTTGGCGACAGCGCGAGCGCGAACAACACCGCCAATGTCTGGGGAGACAACTATCAGGTCCTCGTATTTTTGACGATTGATGTCATCAAGCAATACAGGTGAGGCGTAAACGTTGTCTACCGGCACATCAAAGAAGCCTTGAATCTGCTCGGCGTGTAAGTCAACGGTCAGTACGCGGTCAACGCCGGCACCAACCATCATGTCTGCAACAACTTTGGCGGTAATTGGAACGCGAGAAGACCGTACGCGACGATCTTGGCGGGCATAGCCAAAATATGGAACAACCGCCGTGATGCGGCCAGCTGATGCACGGCGCAGGGCGTCTACCATCACGATCAACTCCATTAAGTTGTCGTTGGTCGGTGCGCAGGTAGATTGCACGACAAACACTTCGCGTCCGCGAACGTTCTCATTGATCTCTACAGCGATTTCTCCGTCGGAGAATTTGCTTACGGTAGCGTCGCCAAGTGGGATGGCGAGGCGCTCGGTGATCTTTAGTGCGAGTTCAGGGTTGGCATTGCCAGTGAAAACCATTAAGTCAGCCACGGTATTTCCTTTGCTTGCGTCGGTTGTTTGCATAGTTAAGTGTTGATCCTGCTCTACGCGCCAACGTTGATGTGAAGGCGAAATCAGGGGCGCGCATTCTACCGTGTTCTGAGTGGTTTTTAAAGCTGAATTTGTTGGTTTTTTAGGCGTTGAAGATGAAGGCTTGAGTGTTCTTGAGCTGATGCTCGAAAGCAGGGAGTTGATATTGAATATATCGATCAGAAGCTTTGAAAATGGCTGGGGTGGGAGGATTCGAACCTCCGCATGACGGGATCAAAACCCGCTGCCTTACCGCTTGGCTACACCCCATTCTCAAAGTGCTTTCTATTTACAGAAATGTCCTAACAGGCGACTCGTTAATTCCTTTGGCGATGAAGCCGCCGAAATTTTTGGGTCGTTGCTTAAATATTTTTTCTGCTTTTGCTTTTGAAGTAAAAGCAGAAAATACGCAAGCGCCTGTTCCTGTCATTTGCGCTGGTGCAAATTGGCTAAGCCAATCAATTGCATTTTTGACCTCTGGATAAAGATCACACACCAGTGCTTGGCAATCGTTCCGACCACCCTGCTCAAGAAAGGCCGCTACTTTAATGTCGGATGTGTCTCTTGTCAAACCTTTATTTGAAAAAACTACTGAGGTGGAAATATGGCAGTTTGGCGCGAGCACGCAATACCATTTTTCTTCTAATTCAATAGCTTGCAGTTCTTCGCCGATGCCTTCGGCCCAAGCTGTTTGGCCGCCGACGAAGACTGGGACATCAGCGCCTAGTTTTGCGCCTAGTGATTTTAAGGTGGATTCGCTGAGCTCGGTTTGCCAGAGATGGTTCAGTGCAACCAGCGTTGTGGCTGCATCGCTGCTGCCGCCACCGATGCCTCCGCCCATAGGCAGTCGTTTGACGAGGTGAATATCGACCCCGGGTGTTTGCTTACCTTGGTCGTCGGCGTGGCTACGTAAAAGCTGCGCGGCTTTGAAGATTAGGTTGTCCTCAGGCGCGACGCCTTCAATGGCCGGGTTGAGGTTGATCTCGTCATCGTCGCGTAAGCTAAAGTTGAGCTCGTCGCCAAAATCTAACAGCTGAAAGAGAGTCTGCAAATTATGATAGCCGTCTGCCCGGCGCCCGGTGATGTGGAGGAATAAATTCAATTTGGCGGGCGCTAAAAGGCTCAGTGTGCGTGACGTCATGGGGTGCTGATGTTCCATTTTTTAATGATAAGTGTGAGCTTTATGTCTTCGCGCTGTAAAACGATCTTCTCGGGCATGGGTGTTTTGTGTCGGGTGTAGCGCTGAAAGCTAATTTTCCAGTAATCCTGCTCGAGCGTTTCGAGAGACTCGCTCGAGTTCCATTTAGCGGTGTATTTACTGTGTGGTGCAGGTAGGCCAATAGCCCAAAAGCGCAGTTGTTGTGCTGGGAAATCCCAACCCAATGCCTGCTTCAGTTGTTGCTTTGGGGCTAGGCTTGGATTGCTAGGGGCGCCGTTCTGCGCCAGTGTTATGTTCTCTGGCGTACCTTTGATGTGAATAGAGCCTTGGCCGAGAGGGCCGTTGATTCGGATATCAAAAGTTTCTTGTTGTTGTTGCCAGTTAATAAATGCGGAGCCGCTATAGTCTGGCGAGCGCACGCCGATCTTCCCGCGTAGTTGCCATTTATTAATTTTTTTAAGGGATTGTTGACGTAATGCAACTCGGTCCGACAGCCCGCTGTTGGGTTGCCCTATAGGGCTACTTTTAACTAAGGTTTGGTTCGTACAGCCCGCGGCTAAAAGCAAGAGTGCGACCGCTGCCACTCGTGTCGCGAGAGTGCTTCGAAGTGTGGCCTTATTGCTGGTCGTATTCACGAGTGAATTGAGCGTCACGAAGCTTAACCTCGGCGATTAAAAGTTAGCATTAAGGCGCTGCATCGCCTCGGTTACAATTGGGCTGCTGGGGCGCAGGTCGAGGCCATTTTTCCATGCTTTTAAGGCTTCATCACGACGTTCGAGTCCCCATAAAACTTCACCTAGGTGCGCTGCTATCTCGTGGTCAGGGAACGCTTTCATCGCTTTATATAGATATTTTAAAGCCGGCTCGAGATTACCTCGAAGGTATTCTATCCAGCCAATACTATCGATAATGGCTGGGTCGTTAGGGGCGAGTTGGTAGGCCTTTTCGATTAATTGGTAGGCTTCGTTGAAGCGATTACTGCGTGTGGCTAACGTATAGCCTAGCGTGTTGAGTATGGACGCGTCGTTGGGGTTGCTCTCCAATATGCTTCGAAGGTCGGCCTCCATGTCAGCGAGTCGGTCTAGCCTTTCATAGCTCATCGCGCGGGCATATAAAAGTTTGCCGTCAGCGGGGCTTTTTGATAGCTCGAGGTTTAATAGCGTTATTGATTGTTCGGCGTGTTGATATTTATTGAGTGATTCAATTGTCACCATCAGGAAACGCTGCCTAAGTTTTGGGTATCGTTTGGCGGATGATTTAAAGAGTTCAATTGCGCTTTCAATTTGGCCTTGTTTGACAAGGATGTCGCTGCGAAAGACCCAGGCAGGTAAGTAGTTTGGGCCGCCGGCTGCTACGTCGGCGAGGTAGCCCAGTGCTACATTGGGTTGGTCTTTGTTCATTGCAATCCGGCCAAGATAATAGTTGGCCATTGATGTGCTGTTCTTGCTGTCTAGCAGTAAGTTGAACTGTGAACTGGCGTCTTCGGTTTGTTTCAGTTCGTACAGTACCAGCGCATAGGCAAGGCTGAGTTCTTCATCTTTGGGATATTGTTTATGGAGGTTTTCAAACTGTATTTTGGAAGAGCTTAAGTCAATGCTTGCCAGTAACCTCGCATACTGTAAACGCAGACGTTTATTATCTGGGTGCTCATTAAGAAGCGCTTCAAGGCGAGCTTGCGCTTCTTGATCTCTTCCAAGTTGTTGCAGTGACTTTACTTCCATTACCGCCGCGGTGATGAAACTCTTGTCCAAACCTTGAGCTTGTCGGGCTAATTTTAATGTCTCCTCTGGCGCTTGGCGCTGCAAAAGTATGCCCTTGGCGGCAATGAGTCCAGTGTTCTCAGGCTGAGCTTCCAGTTCTATCGAAATTCTTTCTACCAATGCTGATGCGCTTGGGTGATCGGTGCTGCTAACTCGGCTGGCAATCGTTAGGTATAGCGGTTGGCCGCCTAGGGCCTCCAATTTAATGGAATTTTCGAGAGCATTTAAAAACCGCTCTGCATTGACCTGTTCTGATGTGGCAATAAAGCGGGCTTCTTGGCTTTCGGGCTCGAGCTCAACCCAGAGCTTCGATGCCTCAAGCGCTGCTTTGGGTGCCCGTAGTTGTCGGGCTATTTTGGCGGCGCGTTTGGTTAGCCCCAGATCACGAGTTTGCTGGGCTTGTTCGAGGTAGTTATTCAAGGCGATGTCGAAGTTGCCTCGACGGCCTGCAACCTCGGCGACGAGCAGGGAATATAGTGTATCCCTGCTAAAAGGCGCCGGGGGAAGTTCTGCCTCTTTAGGTTCAGGTTTAATCTCAGCGATCTCTGGGTTCGGGGCCTGCGTGGTGCAGGCGCCTAGAGTGAGGATCAATAGCAGCGGAATTATAAGTTTAGTTTGGCGTGATCGTGGGTCGAAAATATCGCTAAAAGATGTACTCATCATATTCGCTTAGTGCCTTGATTGCTGCGTTATACCCTGACCTTGGGTCGTTATGCTGGCAAAACCCCGCTTCATTTGAAAGTGAGTAGGTATGACAGCAAGGCTGACGAATGCAAATTAATTGCCTTGCGCAGCACAGGAGAGGTTTCCCGCTAAGATTGCTGCAACTATATCAAGAACTTGGCTAACTTCCATCATCTAGAGGGATTTTACTGTCTTGCGCTGAGCAGGAGTGGCGAAAACGCGAGCTTTAGGGGACAATAGCGGGCTGATCCACTGACCATAGTTAGCGTTCATTTAATGACTCTCCTTGCTTTAGGTATAAATCACAATACTGCGCCGATAGCGATACGGGAGCGCGTGGCGTTTGTTCCTGATCGAATTCAGCAGGCGCTGCAGGAGATTTGTGAGCAATTACAGGTAGAGGAAGCTGCAGTGTTATCGACCTGCAATCGTACCGAAATTTATGTTTGGGGCGCGCTGGAGCATGATGACTTGCTGCATTGGCTTAGCCAATACCACCAGGTGGATCTTGCTGAATTAAAACCCTTTCATTATGTATTACAAGACGCCAGCGCGATAAAGCACATGATGCGTGTGGCGGCAGGCTTGGATTCATTGGTGTTGGGTGAGCCGCAAATTTTAGGGCAGATGAAAGCGGCATACGCCGACGCCAATGCCAGTGGCACAGTAGGGCGAGGATTGCATTATGGCTTCCAGCAAATTTTCAATATTGCTAAACGGGTGCGCAGTGAAACACAGATTGGCGCAAACCCTGTATCGGTAGCATTTGCGGCGGTAAGTTTAGCGCAACAAATTTTTTCCAACCTTAAAGAAGATACAGCGCTTCTTATTGGTGCCGGTGAAACGATTGAGTTGGTTGCTCGCCACCTGGTCAATAGTGGTATTAAGCGCCTGATCGTTGCCAATAGAACCATTGAGCGAGCTCAAAACTTAGCGAGTGAGCTTGGTGGTGAGGCTGTGTTGCTTGGGGATATTCCTGAGTATTTACACCAAGCGGACATTGTCATTTCATCGACAGCGAGCCAGTTACCGTTATTGGGTAAGGGTGCTGTCGAAGATGCCCTGAAAAAACGCAAGCATAAACCAATGTTTATGGTGGATATAGCGGTGCCTAGGGACATCGAGGCTCAGGTTGACGAGTTAGATGATGTCTACCTCTATACTGTTGATGACTTGCGAGCAGTTATTGATGAGAACCGAAAGTCTCGCGAAGACGAGGCTAAGAAAGCCGACCTGATTGTGGCTGAGGGTGTGGGGCAATATCAAAGTGAGATGAGAGCATTGCAGGCCGTGTCTACCATCAAGGCTTATCGGCAAAAAGCAGAGTCGTTGCGAGATGCGGAGTTAGACAAGGCGAGAAAGTCCCTTGAGTCAGGGATTGATGCTGATGCGGTGTTGACGCAATTGGCTCGAGCGTTAACAAATAAACTAATCCATTACCCCACCGCCAAGATGAAGCAGGCCAGTGCAGATGGCCGCAGTGATGTTTTGGATTTGTCGCATGAGCTGTTAGGCATTGATGTGCCGTCAAAAAATTAATGACTGCTACTTTGGGGCTAACGTTCTTGAAGTCAGAAGTTATCGCGCAGGATGTGAGAAATTAACAAATTATGAAGCAATCAATATTAGACAAGTTAGATCGTTTGCATGATCGTTACGATGAAGTTGGTCATTTACTTAGTGATCCAGATGTTATTGGCGACCAAAATAAATTTCGGGAACTATCAAAAGAATACGCCGAGCTAGAGCCGGTTGTTCAGTGTTATGTGAGCTACTGTTCCATTCAGGAAGATATGGTTGAAGCAAAGTCGTTATTAAAAGACGGCGATGCGGATATGCGTGAGATGGCCCAAGAAGAATTCAAAGAAGCAGAGGCTCAGCTGGAGCCCTTGAACTTAGAATTGCAAAAGCTATTACTGCCCAAAGACCCGAATGATAACAAAAATGTATTTTTGGAAGTCCGAGCTGGAACGGGTGGCGATGAGGCGGCTATCTTTTCGGGTGATTTGTATCGTATGTACACTCGGTATGCTGAGATTCGGGGTTGGAAAGTTGAGGTGATAAGCCAAAACGTTGGAGACCATGGCGGCTTTAAAGAAGTGATCGCGCGCATTGTTGGTCAGGGTGTTTATTCTCAGCTTAAATTTGAATCTGGCGCGCACAGGGTTCAACGGGTTCCTGAAACAGAGTCTCAAGGTCGGGTGCATACTTCGGCATGCACAGTGGCAATTATGCCCGAGGCGGATGAGGCAGAAGAAATTAATATCAATAAAGCTGATTTGCGAGTGGATACTTTTCGCGCATCTGGCGCAGGTGGTCAGCACGTTAACAAAACTGATTCGGCGATTCGATTGACGCACCTTCCTACAGGTGTTGTTGTGGAGTGTCAGGATGAGCGTTCGCAACATAAAAACAAAGCACGAGCGATGTCATTGTTGGCCGCTCGTTTGAATAGCGCCCAAGAAGAAAAGGCGGCGCAGGAAGTTGCAGATGAGCGTCGTAGCCTTGTCGGCAGTGGTGATCGTTCTGAGCGTATCCGTACTTATAATTACCCCCAGGGGCGAGTTACTGATCATCGAATCAACCTTACACTTTATAAACTCGCTGAAATTGTTGAGGGTCGTTTGGATGATTTGATACAGCCGTTGGTAAATGAATTTCAGGCAGATCAGTTGGCGGCGCTAGCAGAATAATTTGAATTTATGAAAATTTCTGATGTTCTACGGCTTGATGTGAAGTTGCCGCAAAGTGATTCGGCGCGGCTGGATGTCGAGTTGTTACTGGCGCATTGTTTAAAGTGCGAGCGAAGTTATTTTTATGCCTGGCCTGAACGTGAAGTTGATGCTGCAGTGTTGTCAGAGTTTGACGCTTTGTTGCAACGTAGGATTGTGGGGGAGCCCGTTGCGCATTTGCTAGGGCATCGAGAGTTTTGGGATATCGACTTGCAGGTTGATAGTTCGACGTTAATTCCGAGGCCCGAAACAGAGCTGTTGATCGAGCTGGCGCTTGGAAAATTCCCACTAGGAGCCTCGAAGGTTCTGGATCTAGGGACTGGCTCTGGCGCCATCGCTTTGACGTTGGCAGGGGAGTGGCCTGCTTGTGATATTTCAGCTTGCGATTATTCTGTTGCGGCGACGGCTCTGGCAGAAAAGAACCGGCTTCAGCTCAAGGCTGAAAACGTAGAAGTTTTTCGCAGCGATTGGTTTGAGTCAGTTAGCTCTGGCCAGTTGTTTGATTTGATCATCAGTAACCCTCCCTATATAGACCCATCTGATCATCACCTTCAGCAGGGTGATGTTCGCTTTGAGCCCCTGTCTGCCTTAGTCGCTGCCGACAAGGGCTTGGCGGACTTACGTCATATTATCCAGAATGCTAAAAATTACTTACAGCCGAAAGGTTGGCTTATGCTTGAACATGGTTATAACCAAGGCCATGACGTTCGTACTCTGTTGGTCGGAGCTGGTTTTAAGTTAGTCTCCACCGAGCAAGACTTGGCTGGCGTCGACCGGGTAAGTTTGGGGTGTAAGCATGAATGACGAGCAGCTGTTACGTTTTAGTCGGCATATTTTATTGCCGGAAGTCGATGTGGATGGCCAGCAAAAACTACTCGAGTCCCATGTTTTAATTTTAGGTTTGGGCGGCTTGGGTTCACCTGTTGCCTTATACCTGGCTGCAGCCGGGGTCGGCCGCTTTACCTTGGTCGACTTTGATCAGGTCGATGCTTCGAACTTGCAGCGACAGATTGCTCACAAAAACAGTTCAGTCGGGCTTGCGAAAGTCGAGTCTGCAAAGCAGAGCATGTTAGAGCTGAATCCCTCTGTGAAAATTGATGTGCTTACTGAAAAGCTGAATGAAAATGGCTTAGCTCAGCAGCTGGAGGGTGTTGATGTCCTAGTGGATTGCACTGACCGATTCTCTTCTCGCTTTACCGCGAATGCGGCCTCTCTTTCATCAGGTACGCCCTTGGTTACCGGTGCGGCGATTGGCTTTGATGGGCAGGTGGTCGTTTTTGATCGTCGTCGCCACAATGAGCCTTGCTATGGCTGCTTGTACCCAGGTGGTGAAGATGAGGGTATGAGCTGCGCTCAGTCTGGTGTCATCGCGCCGTTGGTGGGGGTGGTTGGAAGTTTGCAAGCCTTGGAGGCGTTAAAGTTATTGCTGAATGTTGGCGTTGAAAACCCTTGTAGAATACAGTTTTTCGATGCTCGAAATTCTGTCTGGCAGTCGATGGCGTTGGCAAAGAATAAACATTGCCCTAAATGCTCTTGACGGCTTTTCTGTGCTGAGTTTTAGGTGGGTGGTGCTAGTTGGGTAGGTATAGTTGAGCGTGTTTTAGCAATGATTTATTCGCACAGCCCGATAATTGCCTCGGGTTCTAGGATTAGAATCCTTCCATCATGTTTACTTATCCAATTTTGATCTTTCCAGTATCGTAATTCTCGCTGAATACTTTGGCGGGTAACTCCGAGCATATTTCCCATGTCAGATTGTAAAAGTGGGATGTCTATAATTATTCCATCTTTATTCTTTTTTCCGTGGCGGGTGCAGGCTTCGCTGAGAAGTTTTGCGAGCCGTTGTCTTAGGCTTGTGTGTGACTGGGATTCAACTTGTTCAAGTAAACTTATAATAATGTTGCATAATTTATTGCTTAGACGGGGATAAACATCGGGATGTTCTAGGGCGATTTGCTGAAAGTTTTCTTGTGATAGCGACGCGACGTGAGTTTTTCCTCTCGCTACGGCTTCGAATCCGCGGAGTTGTTTTTCCATCAATAGAGGAACCTCCCCAAAGCACTCGCCCGGCCCGTGCATGGTGGCTAAGTACTCAGTGCCTTCTCGGCTGTGGCGTTTTAAAATAATTAGCCCTTCAACGACTTGATAAAAAGCAGTCGCTTCTTCACCCGGTTGGTACATCGAGTCGCCATCATTCAAGATATGGGTGTGCATCTTTTCTCGAATCGCCCGCTGGGTTGTGGCGTCAAGTTCTTCGAGCCAATCGTGCCCGGGGTGGAAGTGGCTCATTATAGGGGGCTGGGTTGCGGTCGTAGGCCCACGGTTATCTCGCTGGACATTGTCTGGCCTTGGCGAATAAATTCAACCAGTAGCTTGGTGCCGGGGCGGATTTTAGTAACGGTTTGTAGGCTGGTAAGTCCGTTGGTTATAAAATTGTTGTCTATGGCGATGATGACATCGCCGGGGCGTATCCCTGCGGTGTGGGCTGGGCCGTTTTTAATCGTGTTGGTAATTATTAAGCCTAGGGATTGTTTGAGGCCCAGGCGTCCAGCCAGTTCTGGGGTTAAAGGCTCGGCGTTAAACCCAAGCCAGCCACGGACGACTATGCCGTACTCGATAATATCCTGTAGGGCGCTTATGGCGTAGTCCGCGGGTATGGCGAAGCTGATCCCAACGGATGTGCCTGTTTTGTTAAGCAGCGCAGTGTTGATGCCTACCAGTTTCCCGTTGGCATCAACTAAGGCTCCACCTGAGTTGCCGGGGTTGATTGCAGCATCAGTTTGAATAAAGTTTTCAAAGGCATTTACATCTAATAAGCCGCGACGAGTCGCGCTGATAATCCCTTGGGTTACGCTTTGTCCTACGCCAAATGGGTTGCCAATGGCGAGTACAACGTCGCCGACCTGAACGTCATTTGACTCTCGTTGTTGTATCGGGGTGATGTCCTTGATGCTGATTTTAAGGACGGCGAGATCACTTTCCGGGTCGGACCCGATAAGGTCGGCAGCGGTGAATCTACCGTCATATAGCTGGACAAAAATACTATCAGAACCAGCAATGACGTGATTGTTTGTTAGCAGGTAGCCTTCTTTGTTAATAATGACGCCGGAACCGAGGGAGTTGTTGGTCTGCTTGTTGGCTGCTTGTCGCTCAAGCATTTTCCTGTAAACCGGGTGCTTGTACGCGGGGTGGTTCTGTATTTGAATTTTTTTAGTTGTGTAAATATTAACAACCCCAGGCGCGGCGCTTTGAACGGCGCTGGCATAGGATAATACGGTGCGTCCCGAAGGTTGTTTTTGTTCTTGCCAGCTTGATACTTGGCCCAATTGTGGGAAAAGTGTGAGTGCGAGCAAGGCTATTAATATTCCAGCTGTTACGGGCCAGCCTATAAAGTCGAATAGCTTTTTAAAAGCCACGTTAATTCCCCTTGAACGCACTTATTTTATGAGCTTGTTGATCAGGCTGTGGGCTTTTCGGTTTCGCTAGACTCTTCTTTCTCGCGCTTTTTTTCTAAGCCGAAATCTTCGCGGAGAGTTCCTTTGTCTCCAGGGCTTTTGGGGGCCCAATCTTTGGGTTGCTCTTGAAGCTCTTCCATAGTGCTGGATTCAATGGCGACGGGTGAACTCCCAGCTTCTAGGATCTGGCGGCTGATGTCGGGGTTGGTGAGTTTGAGGGCGCTGCTGGCTAAGTGTTCATGAACGCTTTTATAGCTTTGGTTCATCTGGTCAACAAGCTCGGCGGTTTGCGCAAAATGATCTGCGACTTCGCGTTGGTATTCTTCTTTCTCTTCTTGGTTCTGGTGAAGTTGCTCTTTTAATTCTTCGGTTGTTTTGGTTTGTGGGCTGGAG
>Ga0105358_10001015_pt1 | contig 14748 bp, 10 predicted proteins | sample GOMGulsemesocosm_5_FD_83509 | JGI IMG/M metagenome (GOLD analysis project Ga0105358, IMG submission 83509) | Methane-oxidizing microbial communities from mesocosms in the Gulf of Mexico - GOM15C Gulf of Mexico | ecosystem: Environmental > Aquatic > Marine > Cold seeps | place: Gulf of Mexico... | reverse complement strand
TGAGGCCGAGGCACTTGCGCCAGCCCAGTGGATGGCCCGCTTAACAATATTAATCCTGGTGTTTATGTTTCTCGCCGTAGTGATCGCGGCTGTTTTCGTGTCGCGACGTATCACCCGACCCATTAAAATTCTGGTGGGTTTCAGCGAAAGAGCAGCTACGGGGCAGCTGGATCAGCAAGTTGAAATAGTTTCTCGGGATGAGGTTGGCCAGTTGGCCGATGCCTTCAATTCGATGATAGAGGCTCGCCGTACTTACGAAACCGAATTAAAGGTGAGTGGCGAACAAACTCAAAAAGCCCTGCTCGAGCTGGAAGGTCAGAAGTTCGCTCTCGACCAGCATTCCATTGTCGCCATTACAGACGCAGCGGGAACGATCACCTTCGTCAATCAAAAATTTGTCGACGTGAGTGGCTATAGCTACAAAGAGTTAATTGGTCAAAATCATCGTTTATTGAATTCAGGACATCACCCGAAAGCCTTTTTTCAGGCGATGTATGCAAGCCTTGCCAGTGGCGATGTATGGCACGACGAAATTTGCAATCGGGCAAAAGATGGTCATTTATATTGGGTAGAGAGCACAATCTTACCCTTTATGAATGCAAAGGGAGAAACCACCAGTTATATCGCGATTCGCACTGATACTACCGCGCGAAAGCAGGCCGAGATCAACAGCCAAAACTCGCTGACTATTGTTGAGGCCACCCTTGAGGCAACCGACAACGGTATTGTGGTACTCAATGAGCATGGCAAAGCCCTGCACTACAATCAACGCTTTCTTGACTTGTTGTACTTCACTGAAGAACAAGTCATTTTTGGTGATGTAAGTTCAATGCTTGAGGCTATTATTAGTCGTCTGATAGATTCTGAATCTTTTGTCAAAATTGTTGAGGGTATACAGGCTAGTGGTGGTGTTTATTCGGATGGCAGAGTCGACTTTAAGGACGGGAGTATTCTGGAGTTTAGCGCCAGAGAATTACTACTGCCCGACGCGAAGAGTGGGCATGTGTGGAGCTTCAACGATATTACTGCTCAGACTCTAGCGGCCGAAGAGTTAACCCGTGCCAAAGAGGCGGCGGAGTATGCGACCAGCGCCAAGAGTGATTTCCTCGCTAATATGAGTCATGAAATTCGTACACCCATGAATGGCGTGCTGGGTATGCTGAACTTGTTGTCGAGCTCGGACTTAAATGCCAAGCAGCGCCATCAGGTGCGCCTTGCTCACTCCAGTGGTGAGGCTCTGTTGACATTGATTAATGACATTCTCGATTTTTCAAAAATTGAAGCTGGCAAGCTGGAAATGGAGGCCATTGATTTCGACCTGCGACAATTGTTCGCTGATACAGCGGAAAGCATGGCGCTACAGGCGCAAAGTAAAGGTCTGGAAATCGTGCTCGATCTCGCCCAAATTGAACAGTCCCGCGTGAAAGGCGACCCGACCCGCTTGCGACAATTGTTAACGAACTTGTTAGGCAATGCCCTGAAATTTACCCGCGAGGGTGAGATTGTTATCCGCGCAGCACTGGCGGCTGGTGAGCAAGGTGAGGTGATGTTATCCGCCTCGGTGAGTGACACCGGCATCGGTATTCCCAGCGATAAAATTGAGCATTTGTTTGATTCTTTCTCCCAGGTTGATGCCTCCACCACGCGCCAATTCGGCGGTACGGGTCTCGGCCTGACCATTGTTAAAAGGCTGTGTGAATTAATGGGGGGGACTATTCATGTCACCAGTCAGCTCAATGAGGGCAGTTGTTTTACCTTTACGCTACGGCTTGAGGTTAGTGAGCAGGCGGCGCTTGTCCGGCCGAGCATTAACCTGCGCGGGGTGCGCATACTGGTTATTGATGACAACGGCACAAACCGAGAGGTTCTCCAGCAACAGCTGAGTCTCTGGGGTGCACTGGTTACCGAGGCAGAGGGTGGTGCCGTCGCTCTGAAAATTCTAGAGCAACACGCAGATCAGCCTTTTCCAGTGGCGATTGTCGATATGCAAATGCCGGATATGGACGGTGCCGACCTCGGTCGAGCGATTCGTGCCGACGCGCGCTTTAGTTCAACAGCACTGATTATGATGACGTCAATGAGCGAACCTGGTGATGCGCAATTTTTTGCCGATCTAGGTTTTGCGGCCTACTTCCCCAAGCCGGCCACCACCTCAGACCTGTTTGATGCTCTGGCTGTGGTGTTGGGTGGTGGTGAGGCTCTGGCTGCTGCCAGACCCCTGGTGACGCACAACTATTTGCAGAGTCTTGGACAGCATTGCGATGGTGAAGGTGACACTGAAGGATATACCCAGGCTGGCGATGGCAGTCGTTTACTACTGGTCGAGGATAATGTCATTAATCAGCATGTGGCTATCGGTATGCTGGAAGAGATGGGCTTCGGTGCCGATATTGCCGATAACGGGGCGATAGCGATTGCCATGTTGCAACAGGCCCCGGTCGATGCGCCTTATCATCTGCTGTTAATGGACTGCCAGATGCCGGTTCTCGATGGCTATGGGGCCACGGCTAAAATTCGCCGTGGTGATGCGGGTGAGCGTTATCGAGGCATCAATATTATTGCCATGACGGCCAATGTTATGGCGGGTGACAGAGCCCGGTGCTTGCAAGTGGGCATGAATGATTACATCGCTAAACCCATAGACCCCGTTGTGCTCGAAAGCTGTTTACTGCGCTACTTGTCGCCAATGGAGGAGCCTCAGCCCAGTCGGCTTGACCATCAGTCGATACCCGCCGAGGGTGATAATAGCGAATTTGAAGTAAAGAGAGTGGTGTGGGACAGGGAGGAGCTGTTTAAACGCGTCCGGGCAAAGGAATCCCTATTACGTTCTTTGCTCAGGCAGTTTGGCCATGATATGCCTGCAGAGATAGCACTCTTACAGCAAGCCGTTGCGGCGGGTGAGCTTTCTCGTGTGGCGAGTTTGGCCCACACCCTTAAAGGTATTGCTGCGAATTTAAGTGGGCAGCATTTACAGGATCAATCCACTGTTATAGAGCAGGCTGCTGTCAGTGGTGATGGCGCCGAAGTTAAGCGCCAATGGCCAGAGCTTTTAGAGCAATACGAAGAATTAAGCGCAAGCCTAAAGGCGTATTTACAGGCACAGGGAGAAGAAGCAGTTGAGCCCGATTTGCAAACTCAGCTGCCGGGTAATGGTGAAGAGCTTGAGGGGATTATTGGGCCCTTAGCCTTAAAGCTTGAGCAGGGTAGTTATGTTGATAGTGGCGACCTACAAGGCTTACAGGTCTATTGTCAGCAGGGGCCTGAAAAAATGCTCCTCGAAAAATTACGTGAGCAGCTGAGTCAATTTGATACGCTACAGGCAGCGGCTACGGTTATCGCCCTTGGAGCGCTGCTGCAAAATAACAATTAATCATCCAATAACAAGAGTAGTCAGTATGGATACTAAACCCATCGTTATGATTGTTGATGATGCGCCGAGTAATATTCAATTGCTCGCCGGCCTGCTGAAAGACAGTTATCAAATTAAGGTTGCCACAGGTGGCCTACGCTGTCTTGAACTGGCACAGGCCGAGCCGCAACCCGACCTTATTCTGCTCGATATCCAAATGCCAGATCTGGATGGTTATGCGGTTTGCCAGCGTTTAAAAAGCCTGGAAAGCACCCAGCGAATTCCGGTTATTTTTGTCACCGGTAAAGACCAGGTGGCTGATGAGGAGAAGGGCCTGAATATCGGGGCCGTTGATTATATTACCAAGCCCTATTCGCCGGCCATTGTCGAAGCGCGCATCGCCACCCACATAACCCTTAAAAAACAGAGTGACGAGCTACGCCGTTTGGCCATGCACGATCAATTAACGGGCTTGTACAATCGCCACTTTTTGATCAATGTCGCCGGTAAAAGAATTAGTCAGGCCCATCGCCACAAGCAAGCCCTGTGTTTGATGATGATTGACGTTGACCACTTTAAAGCCGTGAATGATGAACATGGCCACAGCGTAGGCGATGCCGTATTGCGCGATATCGCCTCTCTATTTATGCAACAAAGTCGGACTGAAGATGTTGTTGCCCGTTTTGGTGGTGAGGAGTTTGTCTTCTTGCTCGACGCCTGTGATCTGGATGCCGGTGCTAAAAAAGCCGAATACCTGCGTCAAAGTCTCGAGAGCAAGCCTCTGCAGGGTCTGAGTATTACTGCCAGCTTTGGCTTCGCCCAATTGGCAGAGGACGAGGCTTTTACAGGCTTATTAAATCGTGCCGATGAAGCTGTCTACAAAGCTAAAAGTAATGGCCGCAACCGGGTCGAAGTTACCGATTAGTTGAGAGCCTTAGATCTGTTGACACCCCCGTGTCGCGACTGATGTGGTTAGCGTGCTACGGAGCATTGCTGAAGTGTAGATCGATTGATATTGGCTTGTCAGGTGTCTAGATCAACCAGCAAGGCTTCATTGTGAGCACACATTTTTAATACGGTTTGCTCAAAGCGCTCTAGCTTTCGAGCAATTTTCTTTTTTGCTAAAGAATCAATATAGCTGCAAATAGGAATAAAATCTGAATTGCCAATGTTATCGATAAGAATCAAACGGCCCTCATTGGCGGCAGTTTTTTTATACATAATATTTTTGGGTGACAGGGTCATGGTGATAATGGACTGTCGATAGAGCTCTTGTTTAAAAACGGTAATAGCCTGGCAAATTCCCGGGTTCTCTACGCTAACTAAGTGCTCAGAGGAAAGATAATACTCGAGTGTTTTTGAGACTTCGCCATCGAAATCCCTGATCAAATCAAAGACGGCGCCCGCACCCTTATTGGTTTCGATGATGCCGTGGAAGCGGGGCAGTATGTCCCAGCAAATATCCCTTTTCTGCAGGAGCTTGTAGTAGCTTTGTTCGCGCTTACTCTCCGACAAATCACCGGCGACGACAACCTTGATGCAGAGTTGTTCGTTGTCGGGGTGGATATAACACTCGCGGTGTAAACCCTTGCCGACGAAGTATGAGGCATTGAGTAGAATCATTTTTTGCCCCAGGGCAGCGATTACTTGTAGCGTTGAATGTGTTTGGCTAGCAGGGTGAGGTACCAGACCCGATAGCGGCGACGATTATAAACGATAGTGCGAAACAAGGGCCTATTTTTGCTCAAGTACCTTTAGTGCAAGAGTCGCGGTGAAAACCACGCCGTCATCACTGCTAAGATTTTCCACGCTTAAATCACCACCGTGACGCTCGCAAATCAGTCGTGCGATATACAATCCAAGGCCGAGGTGTTGTTCACCGCTATTTACCTGCTCGGGGTTGCGGCGACTGTGGAAGAGTTGAAAAAGCGCGGCTAATTCAGTCTCTGTTATTGTCGGGCCGTAGTTTTTAACACCTATAAAACAGTGGTTTTTGTCTGTTCTGAGGCTTACTTCAATAACTTTTCCAGGGGTGGAAAAGTCGATGGCGTTGTCGAGAAGCTTGTCGAGAAGCTGTTCAATATGAATATCTGAGCCCTGTATCCAGACTGCATCTTCGGGCGTGCTCAGTTCAATTTTTTGATGACAGCGATTGTTCTGATTGTTGATATAGGTAGTGAGTAAAGCGCTTAAATTGATCGGTAATATCTCATCACTACCCAGCGCATCCTCAAGACTCGCGGCTTCAGCCAGGCTGTCGACGATGGCACTAATACGCTGTAATCCCCGTTGTGCACTGTCCACATAGGTCTTATCACTACCCTGTGCCTGCAGGTGCTCAAGTGAGGTGGCGGCAGTGTTTAAGGGGTTGTTAATTTCGTGACGCAGGGTGCGGGGGATGGCACTGAGAAATTGTTGGTAGCGATTCAGTCGGGCAAGTAGTTGCTCAATGTTACGGCTGAGTTCGCCAATTTCGTCACCGGCGTGGGTGCCGCGAATTTCTGTACTTTGGCGCATGCGCCCTCGCTCATCACTGGCCTTGTTGGTATCACTACCCAGCCGTGTAATACGCCAGGTGAGACGAGCTGAAAAGAGTAATAAGACGATGACGATGGCACTTAAGCTCAGCAACGATAAGAGCGCTATATGCTGCAGGGAGCGACGTTGCAGGCTCAAAATAGTCGCTGTGCTCTGTTCGATCAAAACAGCGCCAATAACCTTGTCACCATCGAAGATAGGCTGAGCCGCAGCGATAATCTCATGGCGGCCATCGAGAGAGGGCCGTCGCTGGGTACTGCCAAGCCCAGTAATGGCAGAGTGTAACAGTGCGTCGTCACGACTGAGTGTTTGCAGGGGGTCAAAGTCCTCCAGTTGCCCGCTGGTGGCACCAACCAGTTTGCCGAGTATTGCGTCGATAAAACTTTGCCAAAGCGGGGTAGAACGCTGTTCTTCAGTGTTGAGGTAATCTTCCCTGTGAGCCGCTAAACCACCGGCGATAGCACGGACATTCAGTGCGCTATCAAAGATCCAGATTTGCGCCTCTTCCTTTTTTAAGCCTTGAATAATAGCTTCTGTAGCCACGGAGCGGATAAGTACCCGGTTATAGTCACCCTGGTTAATCTGCGGAAAGGTACGGCTAATATGGGCGATGGTGCGCTGCCGGGGGTCGTCGACATCGGCGACGGCCAGCCCGAGCTGGCGCTGCACACCGAGCATTGACAGGGGTAGGCTAAATTCAATGTTGTAGCCGCCAGCGTCGATATCGACATGGCCCTGCAGGCGATAGTCGGGATTGCCCGGTGTGGCGATGCGCCAGTCTTCATCGACGCTATAAGCGGTGATTTTACCGCTGCCCTCAAAGGTGATCAGTAAGCGCTCTTCATTATTGCTTGCGTCCTTAAAATAAAAACGCACATGGTCACTGTGGTCGAGTCGTAAATAGGCGGGGTGACGATAAACGGGGGATGTATCGCGGACTTTTAGCAGGCCGTAAATACGCTGTTTATTTTCACCAAGAATGAGTGAAAACTGCGGGCCGGGTGCTTCTCCATAGTCTTTGCTGTGTTGCTCCAGGCCCTGCCAGTCTTCGGCAAAGCCATCGAGCAGTATGCGCCCGGGCAGTGGATAGAGGGGCAGCTCGGCAAGTTGACTGGTGCTTGCGGGGTTGTCATCAAACAGATCTCTGCGACCGTGCAGCAGGGCGGCAATGCCGCTGGCGGTGAGGAGTTGTGCTTCGGCCTGCCCGTCGGTTAAAAACTGCTGCATGGCGCGCAAAGATTGCAGCCCCAGCCAGGGGATTAATAGCAACACGCAACCGGCCAGCAACAATTTGCTGCCCAGCCGAGGACCGATAATGCGTGAGCCAACTTTCATTCTTTTATTCGTCGCTTATTGTGGGAATCCAGGGTTTTCCTGTACCCAGCGATAGCCGTGGCCGTATTCATTGCCGATACAGGCAAAGGTGTTATCGAGGGCACAGAATTTGCGACGAATATTGCGCATATGGGTATTGATGGTATTGCGGGTGACATATTGCTGAATGGTGGCCTGCATTAAAGCCTCGTAGGCAACGGGGTAGCCGGGCCTGCGTGCCAGGGCTGCAATGAGTCGAAACTCGGTAATGGTCAGCTCCAGTAATTGCTCGCGCCAGTGAATCTGCATGGCATCTTCGTCGATGGATAAGTGGCCCATTTCGCGAGCCGGACGCGTGGCCGGTGCGGGATTATCGCGCAGAGCCTTTAAACGTAGTAGGGAGGCGATGCGTTCCACCAGAAAACCCAGGCTAACGGGCTTGGGCTGGTAGTCCCAGGCGCCGAGGCGCAGGCCCGATATTTTGTCGATTTCATCGACCCTTTCTGTCAAAAACAGCACGGGTAAACTGGGCTCAATGGCGAGTAATTCCCGACACAGCTGAAACCCTGCATCGATTTCGTTGCCGAGAATAATATCCAGTACCACCAGGTCGGGCATCGCACGACTCATCGCTTCACGGGCACTGGCTCGGTCGGCGTAGGCGTTGATTTCGTAGCCCTGCTTTTCAAGTGCTGTGGTGTAGTTATGTCGCTGGTCGGGGTCGTCTTCGACAATGGCGATCTTATAGCTCAAGTGCGTTTCTCTTTGTATAAACGTGTTGGGGCTAGCATACCTCTTCGATTGTATGAGATCCCTTTCGAGCGCTATAAATCCATTACTTCTCCATTTTCTCACCATTAATCCTGCAGTTTGTTTGGCTTTAATACATCTGAATCTATGAAGAGGAAGGGTGTAATGAAAAAATTTGTAGCAATTTGTGATGACCTGCTGGAGAGCCAGCCCCAGATACTGGGCCGGCTTGTGCCCTATAACTGTGACTATCCCTGCCAGCGTTTGTATCGACATCCCCTTGAGGAAATCAGCGAGTTTGCCCCCGTGCAACTGGCTCTGGTTTTACAGGGGGAGGGTAAGAGCCATGACTAAAGACGAATTTGCGTTGGCTAAGCGAGTGATCTTATCTGGCCTGTTACTGGCAGGCTTATTGTCGATAGAGGCCTGTCAGCTAAGCGCGCCAACAACTCAGGAGACGATCACCGCTACTTTAAACACGGATGAACGGAGTGGTGAAGAGACAGTGCCTGCATCTGCGGAACTGTCTGTTGAAGCCGAGCCAGTTTTATCCGTGCGGCAACCTTTACCGCTGGCCAGTGTCAGTGAGAAACATTTTGTGATTCCCGTGGCCCGTAGCGGTGATTTCGCCCCCGATGAACTCGATGAATATGTGCTGAGTATTATCAAGGAATCGCGCCAGTGGGATTATGTCTCTGAGTTGCAGATTCACGGACACACCGACAGCGAGGGTTCTGAATTAAGTAATATGTTGTTAGCAATTCGCCGCGCCAATCGCGTTGCCGAGCGTTTTGAAGAGCTGGGAGTGGAGGCGGGTTTACTGCTGATTGAAGCCCACGGAGAAACCCAGGCTATCGCCGATAACACCACGCTGGATGGTCGCATCGCCAATCGACGTATAGAGATTGTGTTAATCGGCAATGCGGGTGAGGCGACTGATGAACAAGATCAATACCAGGCCGTGGTCGCGGAACTGCGCTCTCAGGGTGAAAAGCCATGAGCCGACTCTTTCGTTTTATCGCTGCAAGCCTGCGTTTCTTCCGACGTGTACGCAAGCAAAATTGTCTGTCATTCACGCTGCTTGCGCTTGCCGCTAGTGCTAATGCCATCGCTGAACTAAATAGTGAAACAGAAGATATGAGCTTGCTGGGCAGTGCCGTGTTGGCTCTCAATTTTAGTGATGGTCGGGCAGCAGCCATCGCGCCGCAGTTGCACAGTAAAGTGGATATCCATATTACCGGGCCCATCGCCCGGGTGAGGGTGGAGCAAACCTTTAGCAATCCCTCTGATGCCTGGGCTGAAGCGGTTTATACCTTTCCGCTGCCACCAGACAGTGCTGTCGACCAAATGCAAATGCTCATTGGTGAGCGAGTTATTGAAGGGGAAATACAGGAGCGCCAGGCGGCACAAAAAATTTATCGACAGGCCCGGCAGGCAGGGCAGCAGGCTGCTCTTGTCGAGCAACATCGGCCCAATATATTCAGCACTAATGTCGCCAATGTACCGCCCGGTGAAGAGCTGACAGTGGTGCTTGAATACCAACAGCAAGTGATGCGTCGGGGCTCGCGTTTTAGCTTGCACTTCCCGATGAGTATTACGCCTCGGTACACGCCGAGAAATCATCTCGCCGACGCTGATCCAATAACAAGTGATAAACCTGTTACTCAACTGACCACAGCACTGGCCGGTGAAAATAATAATGCCACGGAAATCTGGATTGATTTACAGGCGGGTTTTGAACTCGATGATGTTGAAAGCCGTTACCACTGGGTGAGTAAAAACCGCATCGATGACGGCCATTGGCAGTTGCGTCTCGATCCGCAAACACACGCAGCTAATGCCGATTTTGTTGTCGAGTGGCAGGGGCGCGAATTAGCCGGGCCCCAGGCCCACGTTTTTACCCAGACTTTTGCCGGGCAGGAATATGCTTTGCTGCAAGTGATACCACCCCAGGTAGAACTAGAAAAGTACAGCCAGCCCCGAGACATTGTTTACGTGATTGATACCTCGGGCTCGATGGGCGGTGAATCTTTGCGTCAGGCAAAGCGTGCTTTGTTGTGGGCAATAAACCGGCTGGATGAAAAGGATCGTTTTAATATTATTGAATTTAATTCTGAGGCCTGGTCTTTATTTGACGCTGAACGGAAAGCTAGCTCGACTAATATCGATCGTGCCAGACGATTCGTGAAAGACCTGGAAGCCCGTGGCGGCACGGAAATGCGCAAGGCACTGGATCTGGCTTTATGCGGCCCTTGTGACGATAACAATAGCGGCGGACGCTTGCGACAGGTCTTGTTTCTCACAGACGGTGCTATTAGCAACGAAGCACAATTATTCGCCGCAATAAAAAATCGGCTCGGTAATAGCCGTCTGTTTACCGTGGGTATTGGCTCCGCGCCTAATCGTTATTTTATGCGCAAGGCTGCGCAGTTGGGGCGAGGGACTTTTGTACATATCGGCAAAATTAATGAAGTGGAACAAAAAATCACTGAATTATTTGAGCGAATTGATGCACCGGTGATGAGTGACGTTGAACTGCAATTAGCCGGTAAAAATATTGATATCAGCCCTGCCTTGATACCAGACCTGTATGCGGGTGAGCCATTAATCGTGGCGATTAAAGCGGATGAACTACCTGGGCAAATAACACTGCGAGGACGGCGCCAGGGTGAGATATGGCGGCAGCGGCTACCGCTGGGTATTGCATCAGAACACGGTGGTATTCACGTTGCCTGGGCGCGAAAAAAAATCGAATCATTATTGGATGAAAGGGCAATGCAGCGCGATGATGAAAATCGAGAAGCCCTGCGTCATCAAGTGATCGATATTGCACTGAACCATCACCTTGTGACGCCCTTTACCAGTTTGGTCGCCGTGGACAAAACACCGCTTAGGCCTGAGCGAGAGGCGCTTCAGAATCATCGCATCAAGAGCCATGTGCCAAAGGGTACACAATTTGGTTTGGCACGCACCGCAACGGGAATGACTTATTTCATCGGGATGGGGAGTGTCGTGTTGACCTTCGCTCTTGGCTCTCTTTGCCTGGCACGGCGTTACTCACAAAAGGTGCGAGCTGACCTATGCTAATCGCTAGAGCAAAAGGTCTGCAAGCAGTGGGGGGGGCAAGGCTTGCGAGTGGTTTGAAATACCTTGGCCTTGTGTTGCTAATTCTGGGTGCCGGTTTGTGGCTGAAAGGCGGCTATATTTTTCTGAAAGCTGAACTCGGCCAATATTTAATTAATCGTGCCTGGCAACACAGTTTGATCACCGGGGATGAATCTAAACCCTGGGTCTGGGCAGATACCTGGCCCGTTGCGCGCATACAGGTTCCCTCTCAAAACATTAATCAAATCGTATTGGCCGGTGACAGTGGCCAGGCCCTGGCTTTTGGGCCGGGGCACACTACGGGGAGTGCTCAACCCGGGGAGGTTGGGGGGGTGCTTATTTCCGGTCATCGCGACACGCATTTTCGTTTTTTGCAGTATTTACAGGAGGATGAGCCGATAATTTTACAAAACTGGGAGGGGCAGCACACAGTTTACCGCGTTAGTAGTAGGCAGGTGGTCGATGAAGATGTTTTGATAGCGACCAATAACAATATTCGAAGCCTGATTCTTGTTACTTGCTGGCCATTTGATAGTAGCGCACCTAACACACGGCATCGTTTTATCGTTCATGCTCAGGCAGTTGATGAGTCGATCTAAGCTGTAATGTGGCACAGGTGAATGGTTGTTATTGAATTTAAATAAGCTTCATAAAGTGAGAGAAGTTCGATAGTAACGGAGTTATGCCTGACATTTTGTTTGGCGATGTTCTACCTCTGGACGCTGTCAAAAACGGCTTTAATTTTGAGGGAAGGTAAACGATGAGTACAGAAAATAACGACGAAGACCGCACAATGGCAGCCCAGCTTTCCAACCCTGAGGGTGAGCGCGGTAAAGAGTTGGCGTCCGATATGAATAAAGCCAATGCGCTGGTTACCGCGTGTACCATTGATTGTCTTATTCCCGAAGCGGGGCAAAATGTTGTTGAGATTGGTCCTGGCAATGGCATGCTGTCATTTAGCCTAACCTATACACTCGAGGGCGATGGTCACTACCAGGCTATCGAACGTTCTGCCGATATGGCACAACAAGTCCGCGACAATTTGGCTGAATATGCTGAGTGTCAAATGACAGTTCACAATGAGGATTGCTTTGATGCGCCCATTGAAGACGGTTCCGTCGATGGTATTTTTGGCGTCAATATTATTTATTTTATTGAAGACATAGTTGCACTGTTTACCCTCTTCGATCGTTGGTTAAAACCGGGTGGTCGAGTGGCCCTGGGTATGCGAACCTCAGACACCATGAAAGCTCAAAGCTTTACACAGCACGGTTTCAAATTGCGTGAAAAAGAAGAAATCGAAGCAGCTATGACAGCTGTTGGCTGGCGCTTGGCGGGCAGTGAATACTTCGAAGAGCCTGATATTGAATTAGATGGAAAAACATTAAAAGTTGATGCCCTGGTGCTATCGGCACAAAAGATGTAATCGTACTTTTAGCGCTTCGATAAGGTTTTTTCTTGATAAAAAACTATTAAAAAAGCGTAATTAGTCATTCCTATAAAACGGCGCAGCGATGCGCCGTTTTGTTATCTGTAAGAATCATATTCCTTTACGAATCCTGTTCAGTAAGATACTTTCGCACAGATTATTCGAGAACCTGTCTTTCTAATGATGTCTTCTTCTGAGCATTCTGCTAACAAAGTCAAAGTTGGCCTGGCACTGGGTAGTGGTTCAGCTCGTGGCTGGTCCCATATTGGTGTTATCGAAGCCCTGCAAGCCCACGGTATAGAGCCCGACATTATTTGTGGCTGTTCGATTGGTGCCCTGGTGGGCGCCTCCTATGCGGCTAACAAAATAACGGCACTTGAAGATTGGGTGCGATCCTTAAGCCTGCTTGAAATCGCTCGCTTTGCCAGTCTGGACACCTCCCTTAACGGAGTGATCAATAAGGAGCGTTTGCAGAAAGTACTCAGGCAGTTTATTGCCGATGAAAGCTTTACTATTGCCGACCTTCAGCGCCCCTTTGCCTCAGTAGCAACGGATTTAAGTAGCGGTCGGGAAATATGGTTTACCGAGGGCCTGTTGCTCGATGCGGTGTGGGCATCTATTTCTCTGCCCGGCTTGTTTCCGCCGGTGCGGCATAAAAATCGTTGGCTGGTGGATGGCGGACTGGTTAATCCGGTGCCGGTATCGGTTTGCCGAGCTCTGGGTGCCGACTTTGTTATTGCCGTTAATCTCAATGGCAACCTTGTCGGCAGGCATATTGATAAGCCTGTCCGCAATGATGGGGAAGAAACGCCGAGCCATTGGAGTGATAAAATACCCTGGCCCTTAGGGGGTGGCGTTAAACAAAACAGTAGTGACGACGGTGAAAAAGCGCCACGGGTATTCGAGACCATTGCCGGCTCAATTAATATTATTCAGGATCGCATCACCCGCAGCCGAATGGTGGGTGAGCCGCCGGATATTCTGATTACGCCAGAGTTGGCCGATATCGGCTTGCTGGAGTTTTATCGAGCCGCTGAATGTATTGATGAGGGAAAGGAAAGCGTGCGCCGTGCGCTGCCGGAAATCCAGCGTTTGCTCAAGACCTCAGAGGGTCTATAGTGCTGCTCCTGAGCTGTTCAATCTTGTCGCGATTGAATACAGCAACGAACCAACACTGACGTTAAGGGGAAGAATAATGCGCAAAGTAAAAATAGCTGGCACCGGCATGACTCATTTTGGCAAGCGCATGGACGCCACGCTACGCAGCCTGACCACTGAGGCCTTAAATGAAGCGATGCTCGATGCTGCTATTAAAGCCGACCACGTCGATACCATCTTTTTTGGCAATGCAGTGGGTGGCTTAATCACCGGGCAGGAGATGATCCCGGGTCAAATTGCTCTGCGTGAATCGGGTCTGATGGGCAAGCCCATTATCAATGTCGAAAATGCCTGCGCTTCGGCTTCCACCGCCGCCCACCTGGCCTGGCTTTCTGTGGCCTCTGGGCAGAGTGAAGTGGCGTTAGCCATTGGCTCGGAGAAGATGACCCACAAAGACAAAACAATACCTTTTAAGGCATTAATTGCGGCGATGGATCTTGAAGAAATTAAAGCCGAGACTGGCTCTGATGATCCGCTGACAGCGGGCAGTGAGCCTGGGCGCTCTGGCTTTATGGATGTCTATGCTGGTAAAGCACGCAAATACATGGAGAGGACCGGTGCAACGATGGAAGACTTCGCTCGTGTTGCGGCCAAATCCCACAGGTTCGGCTCCCTCAACCCCAAAGCACAGTTTCAGAAAGCTCTGAGTGTTGAAGAGATTCTAGCCACCCGTTTGATTGTCGACCCCTTAACATTGGCCATGTGCTCGCCCATTGGCGACGGTTCTGCGGTATTGGTGTTTACCTCCGAAGACTTTGCCCGCAAGCATGGCTGCGATGCGGTTACCGCCGAAACCATTACTCTGGTTTCCGGCCAGCCCGGAGGTCGTAGTTGTAATGATAGAGCCGGTGAAAAAGCCTACGCGATGGCTGGTGTTGGTCCGGAAGATGTCGATGTGGTTGAGCTTCACGATGCGGCCTCACCTGCAGAGCTGATGTATATCGAAGAACTGGGTCTCTGCAAAGCCGGTGAAGGCGTACAAATGATCCGCGATGGCGAGACCGACCTCGGTGGTCGTGTACCGGTCAATACCAGCGGTGGCCTGGTGGCGAAGGGTCACCCTGTTGGCGCAACCGGCTGTGCTCAGTTGGTTGAACTGACTAAT
>Ga0105358_10001014_pt1 | contig 14754 bp, 13 predicted proteins | sample GOMGulsemesocosm_5_FD_83509 | JGI IMG/M metagenome (GOLD analysis project Ga0105358, IMG submission 83509) | Methane-oxidizing microbial communities from mesocosms in the Gulf of Mexico - GOM15C Gulf of Mexico | ecosystem: Environmental > Aquatic > Marine > Cold seeps | place: Gulf of Mexico... | reverse complement strand
TTGCTTTATTTTGATTGGCTTCAAACTTTCAATCATTTATCAAACATCAATCAATCTCAAACAATGAACAAGCGCCCGTTTCGGCAGAGCTTAAACTACGACGCATAAAGCCAAATAATTCACGTCCCATACCTTCATGGTGATCATTTACTTGAAACTGAGCATTGTCACGTTTAGCTAATTCTTGCTCATCAAGCTGTCTGTGAGTCGTTGAAGCAGGATGACAAGCTAATGACTTAGCATCACCAATATTCACCAAACGTACCACAAGGTTAAGTGCATCAATAAATTGTGCACCAGCTTTTTCACCACCTTGGATGCCGAAACTTAAGATCCCACTGCTACCTTCAGGTAAATATTTTTGCGCTAATTGATAATCACCTGATGTTTCTAGACCTGAGTAATTAACCCAAGAAATATTTTCATGCTGTGTTAAATACTCTGCAACTTTTTGAGTGTTAGAACAATGACGCTCCATTCGAAGTGGTAATGTTTCTAAACCTTGTAAAATCAAAAATACATTCATAGGAGAGATTGCGGCGCCCATATTTCTAAGCGGAACAACACGAGCTCTTGCGATAAAGGCTGCAGCGCCAAATGTTTCGGTATAACTTACGCCATGGTAAGAAGGATCAGGGTTATTTAGTTGTGCAAAGCGCTCTTTATGTTCGCCCCAAGGGAAATTACCCGAATCTACAATAATACCGCCAACAGAAGTACCGTGACCACCAATATACTTAGTTAACGAATGTACAACAATATCTGCGCCGTGCTCAAATGGTCGACAAAGTGCGGGGCTTGCCACTGTATTATCAACCACTAATGGCACACCATGTTTATGTGCTATTTCAGCCATTTTAGCGATATCGGCAATGTTGCCTGATGGATTACCAATAGTTTCACAAAAAACGGCTTTGGTATTCTCATCAATTAAGTTTTCTAGTGCGGTAAAATCATCATGGGCAGCAAATCTAACTTCAATGCCTTGTTGCGGTAAAGTATGGGCAAACAGATTATAGGTGCCGCCGTATAATTTATTTATACTAACAATGTTATCACCTACTTTAGCTATTGTTTGAATCGTTGCAGTAATTGCCGCCATACCTGATGCTAACGCTAAACCCGCAATACCGCCCTCAAGTGCTGCTACTCGCTGCTCTAATACCGCTTGAGTTGGGTTACCTATACGAGTATATATATTGCCCTCTACTTTAAGGTCAAATAAATCAGCACCGTGCTGAGTATCGTCAAATGCATAACTTGTGGTTTGATAAATCGGAACAGCAACGGCTTTAGTCGTTTGCTCAGGGCTATAGCCAGCATGAATGGCTGCAGTTTCTCTACGCATAAAAATCTCCAATTGAATTGTCATAAAGTAAAAGGGTGATAGTTTACTCATAATAACCAATAATCAAATAATTCAACAAGGTAATAATAGCGCTTAGAGTGAATTATTTAGTTATATACCCGTATACATCAAAATGCGAGTTTCAGGATGTATGAGCGACTCATGATCAAGGCGTATCTTTTTATTAAGGGTTATTCCCTTAAAAACAGATACAACGAAGAGCATGATTTGCTCATACATCCCCGTAGGGCTGGTTTAGAAACGTTTTATGCCGCGTTATTGATTTCGACAATAGAACAACTATTATCTTCAATCAATGCCTTGCCTAAAGACGTTTCTAATTCCAGCTGAATCCTGCATTTTGAAGTAATACGGGTATATATACCCGTATTACTTCAAAATGCAGGAGATATTCACATTTTAGTTAATACTGACTAACAATCTATTTGATTATGTTGTAAATTATCATATACGACTATTTAAATAGTTAACCTTTTTCTAAGATTAAGTTACTACTCATAAGGATTGTTTTTTATATGAAAGCCAAAACTGTTGCTGCAAACCAAATACAAGCCTTAAACAACAAGCTTAATACAGCAATAGAATCTAGAGCATCCCTTGAACAAGACTTTAGTCACCAATCCAATTTGTTAATACAATTTATTAACAAATTATCTCTGGTATCTAAAGGAATTAATCTAGAATTAGATAACCGTTTAGCTCAACTTAGAGTGTTGTTAACTAAATCAGCACCTATTTCAGATATTGAATTAAAAATAGTCGAAATATCAAAGCTATTACAGCAATATACAGTAACCAATGAACAGAATATAAAACACTTACATGAGCAATTTAATAATGCAGGTCAAAAATTACAAAAAATAAAAGGCTTACCTGAGGATTTACGACGTAAATTACGTACCTTCTTAAAAGAAACACAATCAACTCAAGATAGTATAACCCAGTACATACCTTTACTGAGTAAACTGATAGAATTCTACGATATATCTTTACGTTCAAAAACAGGTATTTCCAAAGAAGACTCATTTGCTGCAAACCAATCATCTACAGCCAATTTACCTACAAAAAGTAGTCAATCAACAGATATTAAGCATAGTGATATTAACAGTAAGCTTATTGAACATATATCCGCGTGCTTAAGTAAGTTAACTTTATCAGTACTACATACAAAAAAATTATTATCGATAAATAAAAAACTACTTAATGACACTAAAAGTGATGATGTACTACAACGTTTCATCGAAATATTCGATATTATTGTCGCCGACCATAAAAATGAACGCGAAAGTGCTAAAAACTTTTTAAATACTTTAAACAAAACGTTAACAACCGTACAAACGGCGGTTAAAAAGACATTATCAACGTGTAATGAATCACAAAGTACTAATAAAAAAATCAATGATAAATTGCAAAATCAATTGCTAGAATTAGGTACTACAGCACAAGCAGCTACATCTTTAGAACACGTAAAAGATGCTATTAATGTAAAATTAAAAAATATTACAGCAACGCTAGAGACAAAAGGGAAATTTGAGCAGTTAAATCAGCAAGCTTTAGTAAGTAAACTCGATGATATGGCGAAAAAAGTTCAAAGTCTAGAAGAACAAAGTCAAGGGTTTTCAAAAAAACTGGCCGCAGAACAACGTAAAAGTATGCAAGATGCGTTAACTAAGTTAAATAACCGCGCCGCATTCGACGAATATTTCACTAAATCAATGGTACGTTTTCACCATAACCACTTTGCTTTAGCGCTAGTGGTTGTTGATATTGATGATTTTAAAAGCATTAATGATAATTATGGCCATACCGCAGGAGATAAAACCTTACAAGTAATTGCTAACACACTACATAACACAGTAGATGATAATGTCTTCGTTGCTCGCTATGGTGGAGAAGAATTTGTACTTATCTACACAAGTAAGGAAGAATCAGCTTTAACCAATGAACTAAATCGAATCAATAAAAGTATTGCTCGCTTACCCTTTAAATTTAAAAACAATAGAGTAAGCATCACGTTATCAATGGGTTTTACTCACATAACTAAAAATGACAATATTCATACCGCGTTCGAACGTGCTGACCAAGCCATGTATAAAGCGAAAGAACAAGGAAAAAACCAAGTGGTTTATATTAAGTAATAACTGATCGCCGATTATAGCATTTCTTAAACATTACAGTTCAGCAACATAAAAGGCGTCATTATGCAAACTCAGCTTAACCCTGTTGGTAATATGAACATTCTTTCTCAGGCTGAAGTAGATCAACTACAGCGTTCATCAACCAGTGAGCTGTATAACCTTTACCGAAACTGCTCTCTAGCAGTGCTCAATGCGGGTAGTTATACCGATAATGCTGAAGCAATTTATCAGCAACATAAAGAGTTTACTATTGAAGTACTAAGACGTGAGCGTGGCGTTAAAATAGATCTTAAAAACCCACCAAAACATGCCTTTGTCGATGGCAAGATAATTAGAGGGATTAAAGAACATTTATCTTCGGTTTTACGTGATATTTTATTCATTCATAATCGCTACGAAAACATGCACTGTGCTCCTGAGACATTAACTGATGCTACTTTTGGCATATTACGTAATGCAAATGCAATTTTACCCGAAACAGAACCACGCTTAGTCACTTGTTGGGGTGGTCACTCCATTAAACACAATGAATATAAATATACTAAAGCCGTTGGTTACCAACTAGGTTTACGAGATTTTAATATTTGTACTGGCTGTGGTCCTGGCGCAATGAAAGGACCAATGAAAGGGGCTACGATTGGCCATGCAAAGCAACGAAATAAAGAAGGTAGGTACTTAGGCTTAACGGAACCCAGTATTATTGCTGCCGAGCCGCCTAACGCTATTGTCAATGAGTTAGTAATCATGCCTGATATTGAAAAGCGCTTAGAAGCTTTTGTTCGCATGTCACACGGTATCATTATCTTCCCTGGTGGTGCGGGTACAGCAGAAGAGTTACTTTACATTTTAGGAATTTTATTAAATGAAAAAAATGCGGAACAAATACTACCCATTATTTTAACTGGCCCGAGTAGCGCAAGCGATTATTTTTCTGAAATTGATACGTTTATTGGAGCAACGTTAGGTAAAAAAGCGCAGAAACTTTACAAGATCATTATTGATGATGCCGAGCAAGTAGCACAAACAATGGCTAAAGGCTTAGTACAAGTACTTGATTACCGAAAAGAAACAGGCGATGCCTTTCATTTTAATTGGTCTTTAGTCATTGAAAGTGATTTTCAACAGCCTTTTGAACCAAACCATAAAAACATGTCAGGGTTAAATATAAGTTACGATTTACCAACCGCTAAGCTTGCGGCTAATTTACGCCGAGTTTTTTCGGGTATAGTCGCAGGTAATGTGAAATCAAGTGGTATTAAATCCATTAGAGAATTTGGCCCTTTTCAACTATCTGGTGATAAAAGGATCATGACGTTAATGGATAAATTACTGGCATCTTTCGTTAGTCAGCAACGCATGAAATTACCCGGTAGCGTTTATATACCTTGCTATAGCGTTAATGGGGAATAATAAATGCCGGCTCATTTAGTTTTAATTGACGCCTTGAACTTGATACGGCGTATTTATGCGGTACAAGAGCGGCCTTTTACTCAAAATAAAATACAATTGAATGATGAGTTAGCAATAAAAACACAAAAACAAGTGTTATTTAATACCCAAAAGGCTTGTACTAACGCATTAGAAAAAATACTAAAGCATCAACAAGCCAGTCATGCACTTGCCGTGTTTGATAGCCAGCAACCCTGTTGGCGCTATAAACTCTTTGATGGCTATAAAAAAGGTCGTAAAAAAATGTCATCTCATCTTGCTGATGAATTGCCAAACATTCAAGATGCTTTTTTACAACTAGGTGTTGATTCATTGGTCTCTGAAGAGGATGAAGCCGATGATCTTATCGCAACGTTAGCAACAAAAATGGCACTACATGGACAAAATGTCACTATTGTTTCGACAGATAAAGGGTTTTTATCTTTATTAAGTCCTAATATTCATATTTATGATTATTTTAATCGCCGTTACCTGGATGAACAACACGTTAAAGAAAAATTTGATATCAAACCGACACAACTTATTGATTTGTGGACATTGACGGGAGATTGCACGAATAAAATCCCTGGTGTTGCCGGTATTGGCCAAATAACGGCAGCCAGTTTACTTAATCAATTTGGTTCATTAACTGCTATTCTAAAAAGTAATGAGATTAAGCTAGCAATAAGAGAAAAGCTTAACAACAGTACAGAGCAAATAGCATTAAGCCGAAAACTACTTACGCTAAAACAAAATATTCCTCTTGGATTTAACCTAAAAGATATTCGTTTAGACGCATCTACAGCTGAAATAAAAAGCAATCTACAAAAACAATGAAAAAATACTACACAAATAGATAACAAACTAAAATAACCTTGATACAGATAGAGTTTCAATCTACAGCTATCTGTTATGCTGACTTAGTTAAGTAGTTATACCTGTTTCACTTGAGTAAAATACCCATACCACCTCAAGATGCGAGTTTCAGGACTACAGGGCGAGTTTAAAAGGTGTATATGCCGCGTTATTGGTTTTGACAATAGAACAACTATTCTCTTCAATCAATGTCTTACCTATAAGCCTTTTAATTCTCGCTGAATCCTGCATCTTGAGGTGATTTGGGTATAAGTAAAAGAATTTAAGAATAAAAAACCCGACTCGCTTACCGTTGATTTACATGATATAAAGTGCATCATTACAGCGCTAAGCAACACATTTAAGTTACTGTGTTACTTGGTGTCATCAAAACAACATTAACTTACATTAACTTACATTAACTTACATTAACTATTTATAACAAAATAACCTTCCATTACAAGGCAAATAATATGACCAATCAAACCATCACAGTTATCCCAGGCGACGGTATTGGCCCAAGCATCATTGAAGCAACAATTAAAGTATTAGATAAAGCAGGTTGTAATTTTACCTATGAATATGCTGATGCGGGTTTAACTGCGTTAGAAAATCATGGTGATTTAGTCCCGCAAGACACGTTAGACCTTATCGAAAAAAACAAAATAACGTTAAAGGGCCCATTAACAACACCAGTAGGTGAAGGCTTTACCTCGATCAATGTTACTTTACGTAAGCAATTTAAATTATACGCTAACTTACGCCCTGTACTCTCTTTTAAAGGCACTAAAGCTCGCTATGAAAATATCGATATTTTAACTGTACGAGAAAATACTCAAGGTATGTATTCAGGTGCTGGTCAAGTGGTTTCTAAAGATGGTACGCAAGCTGAAGCGATGAGTATTGTCACACGCGATGGCGCTGAAAAAATATTAACCTTTGCTTATGAAACCGCACGCAAAGAAGGCCGTAAAAAGGTGACCGCTGTACATAAAGCTAACATTTTAAAATCAACGTCTGGTTTATTTTTAAAGGTTGCTCGTGAAGTTGCTGCTCGCTACCCTGAGATTGAATCAACAGAAATGATTGTTGATAACTGTTGTATGCAATTAGTAATGAACCCTGAACAATTTGACGTTATTGTGACTACCAACCTTTTTGGTGATATTTTATCTGACTTATGTGCTGGTTTAGTAGGTGGTTTAGGGATGGCACCAGGGGCTAACATTGGTGAAGATTGTGCTATTTTTGAAGCCGTTCACGGTAGCGCACCTGATATTGCAGGTAAAAACTTAGCGAACCCTACCTCAGTAATTTTAGCTGCACTTCAAATGCTTGAATACTTAGAAATGAGCGTTCAAGCAGATAAAATCAGAAAGGCACTTGTTGATGTGATTGCCAGTGGTGATCGCACTACACGTGATTTAGGTGGTACTCATGGTACGACTGACTTTACTGAAGCTTTACTTGAAAGGTTATAAGTTAGATAAGCTAAAGAAGTAAAAAAGTTTCGAGTAGCGAAAACACAATCTATCGCTACTCGTGACTACTTGTATCGAAACGATAAAACTCGTGTTATTCGTAACTTATATCAATCTTGCATGTACCGTGATTTCTTCACGATCATAATATAAATGTTTAGCATACAATTCATACTTCACATTATGTTCACTAAAAGTATCTTTAATGGCTTGTAAATCATTAGTAACTTGGCTATATCGCCCTTTCATTGGTAGCTTTAAGTTAAACATGGCTTCCTTACAGTGACCATTTAATAACCATTCACTCATTAGCTTAGCAACACGTTGTGGCTTTTCAATCATGTCACAAACAAGCCAATACACATTTTGTTTCATCGGCAAATATTTAAAGCCATCCATCATTTTATGTTTAACTTGTCCTGTTTCCATTAAAGACTCCGCCATAGGACCATTATCAATAGCAGTAACCATCATGCCTCGACGAACCAGCTGATATGTCCAGCCTCCCGGTGCAGAGCCTAAGTCAACCGCATTCATACCCGACGTTAATCGTGTATCCCACTCACCTCGAGGAATAAAGTATAAAAAGGCTTCATCAAGCTTTAAAGTAGAACGGCTTGGCGCCTGACTAGGAAACTTAAGACGCGGAATACCCATGACATAGGGTGAGCTATTTTGCGCTAAGGAAAAACCTAGAATAACTTCTTGACCACTTAAAAATAATGCATGTAATACCGAGCCATCTTGTTCTGGGTTAAAGGAATGACCTTTTCCTATTAACACTTTAGCTTTACGTAAGCCTTGGCGTAAAGGTACTGCAAGTTTTCGACAAAATTTGCTTAATTCTTTACCGTCATTGGTGTCTGGCATTTCCATACGTAAATCATCATATTGCCATTCACTACCTAATGCTTCAACGATGGCTTCAACGCGATTATAATCGGGTAAAACTATTTTATCAGTGAGCGTTACAAACCATTGCCTAGTAAAAATAAGACGTTTAAGGGGAAGTTTTTTTATTAACGCTTCACCATCAGCAGGGTCATGTAAGTGAAAAAAAACCAAGCCTTGATTTTTTTTCAGTTCTAAATAGCCATACGTTTCGCTCCATGAAGCTTTTTCTTGAATTTCAGCGCCACACTCTTTTTCGAAACCTGGACGACAATATAATACGATAGAGGTCATAAGTTGTTTTTACCTTCAATAGACAATAGCAACCAAGCAATTGCCAATGATATTCCGCCAAATGGCGTCAGTTTACCAACTAGGGCAAAACCGAAAAATGTTTTGATATAAATAGTGCCGCTAAAGCACAAAATACCGACAAAAAAACCAATACCTGCACTAAGCAATATTCTAGAGGGTACCTTAACTGATGAGCTACTTATAGCCCAAATCAGTGTTGCCAACAAAGCCAGCGTATGAAATAACTGGTACTGCAGCGCAGTATTTAACCTTAATTGAACATCAATAGGTAGTGCTTGTCCGCCATGGGCAAGCCAAGCGCCGAATAGTACAGAAAAGCAACCACTAACACCAACAAAAATCATTAAAAATTTAATTATTCCACTCTTGTACTGCATTTCTTTAATCATTAGCACTTTCTTCTTGAATAAATTTAACGATAGCCCTCACCGCTGTTTCGATATGTTGCTGATGAGTAAAGCCTGATTTCACCCGCGGTTTTAAACTGTGATCGCCATCAGATAGAAAAACAGTATGACATAGCGGTGATATTTCATACTGTTCTATTTCAACCTGTGAGCCTAAAGTATCACGATCGCCTTGTAGAATAAGTACTGGCTTTTGCGTATTTTGTAATGGTTCTAAACGAAGTTTTTCTGGCTTTTTTGTCGGGTGAAATGGATAGCCTATACAAAAAACGCCCTCAATAAGCATTGCTATATCATCATCTGCGGCAATCGTTGCTGCCACACGCGACCCCATAGACTTACCACCAATAAACAGTGGTAGCACCGCTTGGTCACGATCATTTACGGATAAATTATTAATAACACGTTTATAACAATCAATTAATTTAGGCATTCGATCGGGTGGATAGCGCTTACCCAGTGCAATGCGTTTATCCATAAAAGGAAAATTAAAACGCACTACATTAATATTGGCTTTATTTAATAATGTACTCACTTGCGCCATAAATTCATGCTGCATATCAGCACCCGCACCATGGGCAAAAATAATTTGCGCTATAGGAGTATCTACTTTGTTTTCAATGGTACTAATTATGGTATTTTCCATAAACTCACCGTACTAAGTTCATTTACTATTAAAACGACAAAGGGACGTAATACTTAAGTATTACGACCCTTTTATTGGGTAAAACTTGAAACACTGTAACTAAAAACCTATTGCTTTTTAATCCGTGACCAAAGGTGCAAACCCTTTCACTAAATCATCAATAGCTTTCATCTGCGATAAATAAGGCTCTAATTTATCAAGTGGTAAGGCGCAAGGTCCATCACATTTAGCAACAGATGGATCAGGATGTGCTTCAATGAACAATCCGGCAATACCAATAGCCATACCACTACGCGTTAACTGAGCAGCTTGTGCGCGTCGTCCATCAGCACTGTCTGTACGTCCTCCCGGTTTTTGCAAAGCATGAGTCGCATCAAATATAACCGGTGCGTATTGTCGCATTTCATCCATCGCTAGCATATCAACCACAAGATTGTTGTAACCATAACAACTACCACGTTCGCAAAGAATAATGTTTTCATTACCCGCTTCAGCAAATTTTTTAATAATATGTTTCATTTCATGAGCGGCTAAAAATTGTGGTTTTTTTACATTGATCACTGCACCGGTTTTAGCCATAGCAACCACTAAATCAGTTTGTCTAGCTAAAAATGCAGGTAGTTGAATAACATCAACCACTTCGCTTACCGGCTGTGCCTGATACGTTTCATGAACATCAGTAATGATGGGGACATTAAAAGTACTTTTAATTTCTTCAAATATTTTTAATCCCTCGTCTAAGCCGGGACCACGATAAGAATTTACAGAAGAACGATTAGCTTTATCAAACGATGCTTTAAACACGTAAGGTATATTTAGCTTTTGCGTCACTTCAACGTAATGCTCAGCAATTTTCATTGCTAAATCACGTGATTCAAGTACATTCATACCGCCAAATAATACAAATGGCCTGTCGTTAGCAACGTCAATACCACTAACTGAAACTGATTTTATTGTCATAATCTTTCCTAATAAAAAATTCGATCAAAGAATTCTAAGAATATTTGTTTTGTATGTAATTAGATTTAAAATAACTTATATAAAAATAACTTTAATGAAAAGTAGGATCAGTTAATGTAATGTTATCTAATTGAATTTTCAATAACTGTGCCGCTGGATCTTTCGGGCATTGTTCAACAAAATAACGATAATCATCAACCGCCACTTTAAAGCAATCCAATTGGTGAAGCAAAAACCCTCGATCACGCCGCTGTAGCGGATCGTCCGGATTCAATGACAACAGTAAATCAACACACAACAAGGCTTTATCAAAGGCTAGATCACGAATTAATGCGTTTTTTAATACACTAAGATGTTCAACTAAAATGGCTTGACGATTCATACTTGCAATTTCGTGCTGACTAGGGTCACCTTCAAGATCATCTAAACGTAAATCAAGCTCATGCCAATCAAGTGACTCACCAGTAACCGCATCAAAAATAATAGCATGTTGATCATCACAGCAAAGTCGTACCATTACTTTTGTTGGTACAAAGACTAAATCGGTGACAAAACCACAAGCATTTATAATTTCACAAATCAGTACCGCTTTAACCATAGGAGACATCAATCGTTGGTTTAGACTTGTTGCCACTTTAAATGAGTCTAATGGCCAAACACTTTTATGCTTATCAATAAATAAGTGCTGATAATATAGTTCATTAAGTAAAACATCTGCTTGCTCTAATGGTGACTCTATTTCTGCGATTACCGCCTGACATTGTTCAATTATTTTTTCTAAAGGATCGAGTGATTGATCTACTTGAGTAATATCTGGCTTTATCGATTGCCATACTATGTCTTGAAAAATATGTTCTTCAAGTAGTACCAACGTTTCTAATAAGTCTTTTTCGTCTGATTTCAATTCAGCTAATAACAATGTATTCATAGGAATTTATTTATTTTTTCTTTAATAATTAAACGAAAAAAAGCGATTCACGTGTCATTGCTAACCGTATAATTAGCATAACCCATCCCATCGCTCCTAAATAGCCAATAATTTGCATTGGCTTATTACGCGCAAGTTTTAAAGTGAAATAACCGGTAAATATATATGCGACTACGGCAAGTAATTTTTCACCTAACCATAATTGCTCAATAGGATTAATAGCGTATTGAACTGCCATTACTACACCAAAAGTTAACAGCAAAGTATCAACTATATGCGGCGCTATTTTTACCCATTTAGCTTGCAGTCTTGATGAATTAGCTAAGGTCCATATAAACCGTAATGTAAACATGCTAATGCTAAGCACAGCTAAGGTCATGTGAAGGTGTTTAAACATAAATACTTCCTATTTTCTGTAATTATCTATTTATTATGTAAGTTAAAGATGGGTATAAACGCCCCAAGAGATACGTTCATGTCCATTTAAGTCTTGCTTAGTTTGCGCATTTCTATAACCAAACTCTGACAATATTGTTCTCACTGCATGCCCTTGTTCAAAACCATGTTCAAAAAATAATTTTCCATCCGAAGTTAAAAAGCACCGTGCTTTATCAGCTATATGCTTAATATCGGCCAAGCCTTGTTCAGTGGCAACTAAAGCTGATTTAGGCTCAAACCGAACATCACCTTGACTCAAATTTATATCATCACCATCAATATAAGGTGGATTTGACACGATGATATCAAATTTTTTATTTTTTGATATCTCTTCAAACCAGTCACTTTGATAAATATGTACGTGTGATAAATTAAGGTTTTTTGCATTGCATTCGGCAAGATTTACCGCTTCAATATTAAAATCTGTTGCATCTATTTTCCAAGTTGCCTTTTCACTTGCTAGTGCTAGTGCTATTGCCCCCGTGCCTGTACCTAAATCTAAACAAGTAATGAATTTATCATCACGATAAAGATCAAGAACGAGTTCTACTAAGGTTTCAGTATCAGGACGAGGAATTAATGTGGCTTTAGACACAGCAAAAGGTAACGACCAAAACTCTTTTATACCGGTTATATAAGCAATAGGCTCACCTTGTAAACGACGAGATAACACCTGTATAAAGTCAAATAGCTGTTCATCACTCAGTTTTCTTTCTGGCCAAGTGAGTAAATAGCTACGTGCTTTTTTTAACACTAAGCTTAATAGAATTTCCACATCAAGCTTGGCACTATCAGAGCTTACCGCCAATAATTGCTGCCCTTGAATAATCAAATTGGCGATAGAATTATCACCAATCAAACGAAGGCAGTTAGGATCTTTATTCAAGTACTATACCCGTGATACTTCAAAATGCGAGTTTCAGGATGCCTGAGCGATTCATGATCAAGGCGCATCTTTTTATTAAGGGTTTTTCCCTTAAAAAAAAGATGCAACGATGAGCATGATTTGTTCAGACATCCCCGTAGGGCTGGTTTAAGGTAACACGGATATATATCCATATACTTCAATATGTTGGATTCAGTTAGAATGACACAACGCCATTAATGCTGTTCAGCAAGTTCTGCCAATAAATCGGCTTGGTTTTCTTGCATAATAGGCTCCAGAATCAATTGTAAGTTACCTTCCATAATATCATTTAAGCGATACAAGGTAAGGTTAATACGGTGATCACTCATCCGTCCTTGTGGATAATTATAAGTACGAATACGCTCTGAACGATCGCCACTAGCCACTAAATTACGGCGCGATGACTCTTCTTCGCTACGACGTTTTTCATCTTCGGCTTGTTGTAGGCGTGCTTGTAAAACCGACATAGCTTGCGCTCGGTTTTTATGCTGTGAGCGTTGATCTTGACACTCAACCACCACGCCACTAGGAATATGAGTAATACGAATAGCAGAATCAGTTTTGTTCACATGCTGACCACCTGCGCCTGAAGCGCGGAAGGTATCAACTTTCAAATCAGCTTTATTAATTTCAATGGCATCGGCTTCAGGAATTTCAGGCATTACCACTACGGTACAAGCCGATGTGTGCACTCGACCTTGTGATTCAGTTTGTGGTACGCGTTGTACACGATGACCACCTGATTCAAATTTCATATAACCGAACACGCCCTCGCCATTAACCTTTATGATCATTTCTTTATAACCACCCTGCTCGCTTTCATTGGAGTTCATAATTTCAATTTTCCAACCTTGCTTTTCGGCATAACGGCTATACATTCTAAATAAATCACCGGCAAAAATAGCCGCTTCATCACCGCCAGCGCCTGCACGTATTTCTACAAAACAATTATTATCATCATTTGGATCGCGAGGTAGTAGCAAAACTTGCAATTCATCAGCTAAGTTTGCAACCACTTTTTTACTCTCTTTATATTCTTCTTGCGCCATTTCACGCATGTCAGGGTCTTCATCTTTTAGCATTGACTCTGCAGTAGAAAAATCATCCTCAGCACTTCTATAGCGGTTAAACACTGATGTGACTTCATCTAAGCGTTTAAATTCTTGGGATAAAGTGCGGAATTTATCTTGGTTACTAATAGTTTCAGGATCAGATAATAAGGCTTGAACTTCTTCAAAGCGCTCAACTAGCACTTCAAGCTTTTGGTAAACGGACGATTTCATTAAAAGATTCTTTGTATTAAATGAGGGGGAAATTAAATTGGCGCTATTCTAACACAGTAAATTAAGAGATGACGTAATGGCAGGAAAATATCTTAATGTACATAACCACTTCAATTAAATATACTTGTTTTGATGTGAAATAATTACGGATTCCTGAACAACCCTTTTAATAAAAAGATGCACCTTGATCATAAACCACTCAGGTATCCTGAAACCCGCATCTTGAGGTGGTATATATGCTATTTTGAATCATCAATATTAAAAATATCACGAAGATAAATTAATTTATCTAACTCACCGCCTTGGGCAGCTGACTGTAATGCACTTGTTGGCGCATGCATAAATTTATTTGTTAGCTTTGTTGCTAACTCACCAATTATTGCTTCTGAATTTTTACCACTTTTCAATTGCAACAAAGCTTTTTCAAGTAGTTGATCTCGTTCGCATAGACATTGTTTTCGATAATTAACAACGGTATCTTGGGTGTTTAAACCACGCAACCACGACATAAAGTTGTCAGACTGATCACTAACAATACTCTCTGCCTCAACTGCTGCTTTACGTCGATTATCTAAATTTTGTGCGATAATACTTTGCAAATCATCAACGGTATATAAAAACACATCTTCTAAATCGCCAACTTGCTCTTCAATATCACGGGGAACTGCTAGATCAACCATAAAAATAGGTTGGTGCCGACGTTTACTA
>Ga0105358_10001012_pt1 | contig 14757 bp, 12 predicted proteins | sample GOMGulsemesocosm_5_FD_83509 | JGI IMG/M metagenome (GOLD analysis project Ga0105358, IMG submission 83509) | Methane-oxidizing microbial communities from mesocosms in the Gulf of Mexico - GOM15C Gulf of Mexico | ecosystem: Environmental > Aquatic > Marine > Cold seeps | place: Gulf of Mexico... | reverse complement strand
TCACCAAAGCGATAGCGCACACGCCAATCGCCCTGACTCACAGCGGACTCATAGGACTGGCTCGCTGCAATGGTAGTCTCCTGTCGATGCTTGAACCTTGTCATTGCCGCCTTACCATGTCGAGCCTCTAGCATCTCTTCAACCCTTTGGGGGTGAATGACGGTAGCGGTCGCATTATTCCCACCAAAGCCCTTTGAGTTAATGAATGCCAAGCGTGTATTTGGTACTTCGAGGTCAGCCAAAGACAGATTTAGCCGCCCAGCAACAACATCACTGGCGATTGCATCAACAGTCTTCAACCCGGGCATCCAACCATATTGAAACTGCCCCAAGACAGCCACCATTTGATCGGCGCTCGCCGGTGCCAAAGAGTGACCGACATAGGCCTTTACGGCGGATACCGGCCAGGAGTCGATATTGAAAGTTTCAGCAACGCGATCCAAAATACGCGACTCCGTAACTCTGTTTTGAGGGGTGCTTGAACCGTGAGCTTGCACCATACTGTGATGGCGAACCAAGTCTTCTCCATGCAAGGCTTTGGCAGCAGCAACCGATTTGGCCAAGGTAATATAATTACCGGGGCCTGGCGCCGATATCGATTTTTTAAAGCCGTCGGCATTGATAAAAACGTCGCTGACCGCGCCGTATATTTTCGCCCCCATTTCGAGCGCGAAGCTATCATTCATCAAGACAATGTACTGAGAGGACTCAGCTAAGGTAAAGCCACAGTTTTCGCCAAATGGACGACTCGCACGACGATGATTTACATCTCCGTCATCGAGCTTAGCCAAGCCTTCGTCCGTTGCTAAAGCCCCCATTGCCCCGTAGCCTTCAAACACTTCAGATGTTAGCGGAGCCTCGGCATTACCCACAAAAACGAGCTGACGACGACCAGATTGAATATCTTCTACGCCCGCACGTAGATTGTACAAAAACGTTGCGCAAGCTCCTGTAACACTGCCGGTAGCGCCCATGCTCCCCAACACATAGGCATTCACGAAATCCGCGGGCATAGTGTTTAAACCCAAAGCCAATTGCTTTGAGCTAACTCGACTCCCCTTTAATCGGGACTGCATAAGCCCTGCGTAACCATTGTCATCCAGCTGGGCCATCACACTACCAGAGTAAACTGCCACCGCATCTGGTGGCAGTTTATCCATGACGGTCTCCCAATCAAGCCCCATATCCTGTAGCGCATCTGACGCCGCCACAACCGACATCTGCAAGCCCCGAGGGTGGAACCTTGAATTATATTGGGCCGCAGGATCAAAGCCCGTAGGCAGCTGGCCCGCTGCTTGAGCCGGGGATTTACGGGTGTTTTTTATATGCAGCTGCCCAGCACCAATAATCTGCACTTTTACACGCCCTTCATCAAGAGGCGTTAACTGCCATGACTCTGGTATCTCAACCGGAAGTTGCTTTGCCTTACACTCAAATTCAATCGGTTGTTGATTGTTGGCTTCGGCGTCGAGAGGTGTCAGCCATGGAACCTTGTCTGGATCAAAATGATTGGCTTCTACTCTCCGGATCAGAGTAGCGTCCAATATCTCTTGCTTTAATTCGGCATCTATTCCTGTCATTGAGGCCAGCGCCTGGATGGTTTCGCTCTGCTCTTTCTGGCTCAAGTTATCAATGACCATACGGCGATATGCATGGTGGCCCGAGCTGCGCCCAGCTGCGTTCATGCCGCCCATGGCAACAATCAAAGGAAGTGGTGTGCGATGGCTTGTCATTACGGCCTCTCTTAATTTATGTCGGTTACGTTGAACCCACAAATCGGCAAATCTATAGAAGCACTTATTCTATTATTTGCACAGCAAAGTAATTTTGATATTTCAGCCATAAATCACGGCAAACGAGCCAAATGTATACCGAAAGATCAATTCTGGCCAAAATGAAATGCATTATGACCACTTTAGCTATACCATAAACCATGAAAAACTAGCCATTATTAAAGGTAATATAGCCACCCCGATTTCTTTGTTTAATCGAGGGTTTAATTGAGGGTTTAATTGAGACATGGATTCCGAGGTTCATCGTGCCAACCATTACATTCGTACTCTGCGATCAAATGCTAGCAACGGGCACAACACTGCCTATCGAAATGCTCAAGGCGGCCGAAAGTGCAGCGCTAAGCCAAGACCGCAAATCCGAAAGGCTAACCATTCAAACGGCTGCTATTGAAAGAAAACCCATCGCGACCAGAGCTGGCATACAGATTATGCCCGACCTAAGCTTGCCAGAAGTCCAGCACAGCGACATGATCTACCTGCCAGCCCTATGGAGAAACCCTCGCCCAATGATGCGTCAGCATCCACAGATTTTGAATTGGTTGAGACACCACTATGAGAATGGCGCAACTATCAGCGCCGTCGGCACGGGCTGCTGCTTGCTCGCCGAAGCCGGACTACTAGATGGGAAGCCCGCCACAACACACTGGCATTATTTTGATCAATTTCAACGCGATTACCCCAAGATTCAGTTAAAGCGGCAATATTTCATCACTCAGGCTTCGAATCTCTATTGTGCAGCCAGCGTAAACGCTCTTGCAGACCTAACTGTGCATTTCATTCAACGTCTTTACAATCGCCCAACAGCCAATCATGTAGAACGACACTTTTCCCACGAGATTCGTCGCTCCTATGAAGATACAGGTTTTTTTGAAGGGCATACCAACCACCACCCAGACGAAGACATCGTTCAGTCCCAGATATGGCTGCAAGATAACTATGGCAAAGAGGTGAAACTCAGCGAGGTCGCTGAACGTTTCGACATGAGTGTCAGAACTTTTAACCGTCGCTTTAAAAGCGCTACAGGCAAGTCCCCCCTTCAATACCTGCAGGAAGTAAGAATTGAAACGGCAAAAGACCTATTAAAAACCAGCAATCTATCAATAAGTGAGATTGCCTTTAAAGTGGGCTATCAAGACATGGGGCACTTTACAGGGCTGTTTAAGAAGCTATTGGCAACAACGCCAAGCGAATACAGGAAGACGGTTCGAGCGAAATTATTTTCAGTATCGACAAACATTTAAAACTAGACCTTTATTGCCTGTACCCAGGCAATAAAGGAACAAAAATCTATTTAGACTGATCGACGCCGTCCAGCAAAGCCTTGTCATACATCCATAACTTCCCACGGCTCGCCGTTTTAGCGTGATAAATAAAGACATATGTCTTGCCGTCGTCACCCTTGGGGATATCGCGCTTAAGGCGATTATGGCCAACTTCGAGTAACTGCGACCCGGACGTCACAACAGCTTCGGTGCGATAGTAGTTATCAGCAATATGAGTGAATAGGTGTTGACTCAGTTTATTGCCTTTTATTGTTAGCCTTTTATACAGCGCGCGGCGATTTTCCCGCTTAACTTTAGCCTCAGCAATCTTTGCTAAGAGCACCTCAATTTTACTTTTTTGTTTTTCTTGCGCCGCCGACAATGTCGCCCCATCTGAAATTGAGCCTTCATCCGTTTTGACGGTTTTTTGAACACCCCCGCCACTCGCAGCTTGAGCCTTAGCACTGGCAAGGGTTTGCGTCACAACAATATCTTGAGCGGACTTTTTCTCTGCGATTAACGCTAATTTATTTTGCCTCAAGGTTTCAGCTACCGCTGCAGCAGCTGCGCGAGTATTTATAGCGAATTTTTCCTGGGCGATACTTTCCTGTTGTTGTATTTGCTCACGAACACGTTCAATTTTTAAACGCTGAGAGCGAATTTTTTGACTAGATTGGCTAAGCTCTTGCTGAGCGGTTTTCAACTGCGCAGCTGATTTTTGGAACTTTCCTTGAATTCGGTCTAGGCGTTTTTGGCGGCTCTTCACGCCTCGCTCTGCCATCGCCAAACGGTGTTGGTTCTTGCGTAACACTCTGTCGGTGTCCTGGGAGGGTTGAGATTGGTATTCTTGTTTAGCGGCTTCAGCTGCTTTTAATGCGCCCTGCAATTCAATATCGGATTGTATTACGTCGTTTTTTGCCTGCACAATTTTACGTTCAAAGCTTTCAGACTGAGCGCTCAACAACGAGATACGTTTCTCTATGGCGGGAGGGGCTTTTAATAAACTTTTCAAACTAGATTGTTCAGTTTCTAAACTTTGTGCAACTGAACTGGTCGCGAGTAATAGGGTCAACAAAAATGAAAAGGTCTTTTTGAAAAAATGTATACGAAACATAATATATCTACACCGGTTATAAACGCCAACAACTGAGCCCATGGCCTAACCTTTTAATTATAAGACTCTATCCTCCTTATCACTATGGCCAAAAGATCCACTTATTGATACAGATCTCACAAAAAAGGGCTTGCATTGCTGCAAGCCCTTTTTTGTGGTCAAAATAATGTAGTGAAAATTATTTTTTTGCGTTAATCAAGTTGGATTTTCCAATCTCGATAGTACGAGGCTTCATTGCCTCAGGGACTTCCCGACGTAAGTCGACATGTAACAAGCCATTCTCTAAATGTGCATTTTCGACACGCACATGATCTGCCAACTGGAAGCGGCGCTCAAAATTACGAGCCGCGATACCTTGATGCAAATAAGATTTTTCTTCGCTGGGCTCTTCTTTTTTGCCGCTAACTGATAACTTGTTATCTTCCACTTGGATGGTTAACTCGGCGTCCGCGAAGCCCGCTACCGCCATTGAAATACGGTATGCATCTTCGCCGGTCAATTCAATATTGTAAGGGGGGTAACTGGGTTGATTTTGATCAGTAGAGGCGAGGCTATCAAGAATGCTGGCCATACGATCAAAGCCAATAGAAGAGCGGTACAAAGGTGTTAAGTCAAAATTACGCATAGGAATATCCTTAAAATTAAGCAATATTTATCAATAAAAGTAGATTGTCATTTTTCACTCAAGCCCGCAGGCCTTGAGTAAGCACACCCCCTTTCGGCCGGTGTACTACTTATATGGAGACAAGTATTTTAATTTCAAGGTTTATCTTTTAAAGGTTTATAGTCATTCGACCAATGACTTTCGGTACATGCTTAGCCTGGGCCTCCCCGCGCGGGTGACGTCGTACAAGAACACATAAAGCTCACCGCTATCACTCAGTGGAATTGTAGCTCGATAGCGATGGGAACCCACAGTAAAGCTCTGGGTTCCATGAATCACTTTCACCTCTGCCCTATACTGGTGTGCGCCAAGGAACTCGAAGTCGGCCTCGGAGAAACCCTCTCCCTCTATTTGTAGGTTTTTGTGCACCTGACGTCCTTTGCCCTTAGAAGCTAAAGCTACTTCAGCTCGCTTGCTTTCTCGAACAGCCGCAGCTTTGACCAACTCATTCAAGCTTGCATTATCTATAGCTTCTTGTTTGTGGCTATTTGGCTCCTGCAGCTTCAAGCTTGCCTGCTGTACAGCGGGGCTTTTAACCATAGGTTTGTTGATCGCTACGGTTTGAAATGTTTTAACCTTGGCGATATCCAAGCCAGAGGCTATTTCTCCAGCCGTTGGGCTTTCCTTAGTTGCAGCTGTAGTCGTGGTTTTGGCTGTCGGTTTAGTTTTGGCAACAAGTGCAGATGAAGGTTTAGATTTTTTATTGCGGGCCAAGGCTGCCACTGAGGCCGCGTCTATGCTTTTCTGCAGCTCAGCCAACTTATCTTGTTGTCGTGATACTCGATTACTCGCCTGGCTAACCTTTGCTTTCAAGCTGGCTTGCGCTGTTACTGCCAACTCCAATTTCCCTTCAATTCTTTGCAGGCGTTTACTTCGGCTTTTAGCCCCCCGCTTCAACATTTTTAGTGCATGGCTCGACAACTTAAGCTTTCGTAAGCGCTCTGGAGTCTCCTCGCCAGCAAGCAAGCCGCTATGTTGCTGCTGCTTAGCTTCGACATCCTGCTCTGCCTGCTGCAAATCAATACGAGCCTTGTCCGCTTTTCTCCTGTAGTCCTCGGCAAGCTGCAAAGAGTCCCCATAAGATAGCTGTTCAATTTCTGACAGTTGCTGCAAGCGCGATAAAGTATCCCTGCCCTGCAGCAAAGAGTCACTCGTATTAGCCGACGCAAAATTCGGTAAAATAACAGAGGTGGATAAAAAAAGAATAAGCATCGAAATACTTAGTCGTGGAAAAATAATTGAGCTCATAACCCGGTACCTATATCGTCATACAAAGATCAACGAAGGCCAGAGCAGTTACTTCAGCGCCTAATCTTGCTAACTTTTGGTTTTGAGAGCCATTCCACAGTTTTATATCTAAAGAGGCTATTATTGCCAAACACTCAGCTCTAATTACGATAACTGGCTCACACTGCTTTTATTTCCACCACTTTCATAAGCAATCTAAATAAATAAACCCGTAAGTTAGGTACCACTCTCAATGGCACAACCCCAAACACGCCGTAAATGAGACGATTCTCACCATTGTAGATCGACACCCGCAATTCTAAACTAGCTTCCTGATTCAGTATTTTAATAACAATAAAAGAGATCAATATGAAAGACCTTGTGAAGTATCTCGGTATTACTGCAGCCCTTTGGGCAATTGCAATTGGCATATTGCTAGCTGGTAGCCAAAATACCCCAACAAGCCACTTAGGCGGCTATGAACTTCCAACAATGGCGATGGCCTTGGTACTTTGCTTTGCCTTGCAATGGCTGATGTTTATACCGGCTTATATATTCCAAACCGAACATTATTACGATCTAACCGGTAGCGTCACCTATATGGCCCTGGTCATACTTGCACTCACAACCTCAGCTGAGTTGAATTGGCATAAAGTGTTGCTCGCATTAGCCGTCATCGCCTGGGCCCTACGACTTGGTAGCTTTCTATTTCGCCGAGTAAAAAGGGACGGCGCAGATCACCGCTTCGATAAAATCAAACCGAATTTTGGGCGTTTTTTCATGGTCTGGAATCTACAGGGTCTCTGGGTTTTTCTGACTCTTGCCTGTACTTTAAGCGCACTTCACTCTGAAATACCCGAACAATACTCGACGCTCAGTTTAATTATAAGCAGCCTGGGGCTTGTACTGTGGTTAGCGGGGTTTGTTATTGAAGTGGTATCTGACAACCAAAAATCAAACTTCAGGAAACAAGCAGGATCGCGATCGTTTATGCAATCTGGTTTGTGGGCCTGGTCTCGACACCCCAATTATTTTGGCGAAATACTGCTCTGGAGTGGGCTGGCACTATCAAGCATCAGCCTTTTAAATCAATGGCAATGGCTGACGATGATATCGCCCATATTCGTTTATCTATTAATCACCCGTGTTAGCGGCTTACCGATGCTGGAATCTAAAGCGAACAAGGTGTGGGGAGATAAGCCTGAATACCAAGCTTACAAAGAAAAAACGCCGATACTAATGTTAAAACGTCCAACGTAAAGCGACTCAGCTAAAACGGCCCGACTGAGACACTTTTACTAACCCCCAAAGCATAGACAGCAGTCAAGTTTCCGCCGCCTATGCTTTGGGCTGCTTACCGTTAAGGTTTATATTTTCCAACCATGAGTCCGAAAAAAACGTAGGGCGGATTTAGCAAAGTACCAATGGTGCCACCAAGTTTTTTGTGCGACACCGCCGCCATCATGCTGGATTTGAACCTCTGGTTTATACCATAAAACCGAACCGGCCTTACGCAATCTATAACTTAGATCAAAGTCCTCAAAATATAAAAAATACTCATCATCAAAGCCGCCCACCTGCTGCAATACCTTAGTTCGACAGAACATAAAACATCCGCCTGCCAGCTCAACTTCAAACGATTGCTGTGCATCGACATCGCGGTATATATAGCGATTTTGAGCTTCAGGAAAAAGCCCCGCCAGACGCAAGTAGCGCCCAGCCAAAACCCTTAAGCTTGGATACCGCTTGGCAACATGGGGGGTGTGTTCGTAATTTTCTATCACTTGAGGGGTAATCAATGCAACGCGGGGTGCTATGTGCATGTGATCTAAGCAGAGTTTGATAGCGTAAAGATCTAAATAGACATCGGGGTTTAAAATAAGGTGGAAGTCGCTGGATGCTGTGGTTACAGAAAAATTATGCCCCGCCCCATAGCCTAAATTTTGAGAACTAACTTCTAAGCACCAGCTAAAACCATCCGCAAGTGAGCGGCTTCCAAACAAACGATTTACGCACAATTCTAACTTTTGGCTATAGTGGGGAGCGCAGCTGTTATCGATAATAGTAAATTGTAAACGTAAATCTTGTTTCTGTAGCGCATGCTCATAGGCACAGAGTAAACTTTTTATGTGGCGTTCGAACACCGACAAATCAGTTTCAAACAACACGACTGCCGCTGAAAGCACTTTTCCCATTTTCACCCTACTTAGTCGCGGACACTATTGTTTGTTGTTATCCACTTCCGATTGTAAATACCAATCGACTGTCTTTACGATGCCCGTCTCAAATGTTTCTTGCGGGTGATACGCCAACTGCTCGTGACACTTACTTGGGTCAATGGCGTAACGTCGGTCGTGGCCAGCACGATCTTTAACGAAGCTAATTAGATCTCGAGATACGCCGCCGTTATACAAGCGGGCATTTGGAAATATTTTGTTTAAGCTTTGGTTTTCACCAAGGCGCTTATCAACTAAGTCACAGAGTATTTCAACAATTCGTATATTGGCCCATTCGTTCTCGCCGCCCACATTGTAGACCTCTCCAACATGCCCTTTTTGAAGGATCAGATCGATGGCATAACAATGATCGTCGACATACAACCAGTCACGAATATTCATACCATCGCCATAGATAGGCAACTTTTTACCCGCGACTATATTGCTGATAATTAACGGGATTAGCTTTTCTTTATCCTGCCGCGGCCCATAGTTATTCGAACAGTTACTCGTGGTAACATTCAAACCAAACGTATGATGATAAGATCTTACCAAATGATCCGAAGCTGCCTTGCTGGCCGAATAAGGAGAGTTGGGGGCGTAAGCCGTCGTTTCGGTAAATCCTGGGTCATCATCCCCTAGTGATCCATACACCTCGTCAGTGGATACATGGTGGAATTGATGCCCCACTTTAGGGGAACCGCCATCTAACCAAAACTGTTTCGCGGCCTTCAGCAGATTGTGGGTACCGATTATATTCGTTGTTACAAAAGCATCGGGCCCTGTTATAGAGCGATCAACGTGAGACTCTGCCGCAAAATGCACCACGGTATCAAAATCATGTATTTCGAATAATGACGTGAGTAAATCATTGTCAACAATACTGCCGTGCACAAAAATAAAATTTTCGCGAGACTCCAATTCTGTTAGCTGCTCACGGTGACCGGCATAAGTTAGCGCATCTAAAACAACAATTTTATCATCAGGGTGCTTATCGACCCAATAATGACAAAAGTTAGCGCCAATAAAACCGGCGCCGCCAGTTACTAATATAGTTTTCATAATCAACTCAAATTCTCTGTTGTCGCCACGAGGTGTCTAATATATACAGTGGAGGGGTATAGCGAAGAATATTATAAATTCGTAGCTCAAATCGCCCCCTACTGCACTAAGGTGTTATTCGTTAACGCCACTACTTTCTTTTAATTTATCCAGCATCTCATCCAAGCCTGCTCGCCAATGAACTGGCATAACACCCAATACATCGTAGCTTAAGGTTTTATCTAAAACACTATAGCTAGGCCGGGCTGCGGGTGTCGGGTATTGCTCGGTCGTCAACGGGCTCACCTCAGGGGCTTTATCAATCAACCCCTTTACGACACCCAATTCGAACGCCGCTAAAGCAAAATCATACCAACTGCATATGCCGGCGTCTGAATAATGAAACAAACGCTGGCTAGGTTCTTTTTGTAATAAAGCCCAAGCCGCTGACGCTAAGTTAGCGGCATAAGTCGGACTACCAACCTGATCAGCCACCACACCTAACTGACTTCTTTGTCCCGCTAGTCGCAGCATGGTTTTTATAAAGTTCGCCCCGTGCTCACTGTAAACCCAAGCAGTACGAAGAACATAACCCTTTGGGGCATCTAATACATGCTGCTCCGCCGCCAGCTTTGTTTGGCCATACACACCTAAAGCATTGGTTCGACCATCAACAGCATAGGGGCGCCCCTGAGTTCCATCAAACACAAAGTCTGTAGAGATCTGTATTAAGGGTATATTTTTACTTCGGCAATGCTCTGCCATGATCTTTGGCGCTATGGTATTCACGCGCTCAGCAACTTCAGTATCCGTCTCAGCTGCATCTACACCGGTATAAGCGCCCGCGTTAATTATCGCGCCTATATCCTGAGCATTTAAATAACTCTGGATTCTGGCAGAAGATGATAAATCCAATTCATCCCGGCCAGGGGCGATGACTGTAATGCCTTCTGGGTACTGTTTTTGTAAATGATAGCCCAACTGACCAGTGCCGCCGGTGACTAATACTTTCATCAAGATCTGTTCTCGGGGTTAATATCTGCCATTAAATATCGCTTAGCCTTTTCGAGGACCTGGCCTTCAGCATCCTTGCCTGATAGTTGCGGCTCATCAATGCCCGCTTCACTCAAGGGCCATTTAATCCCAAGAGCCGGATCATTCCACAACAAAGACTGCTCGCTTTCAGGGTGATAATAGTCGGTACATTTGTAAACAAATTCCGCCATATCACTCAACACTACAAATCCGTGTGCAAAGCCTGGTGGAACCCAGAATAAGCGTCGGTTTTGCTCTGATAGGATAACGCCTACATGCTGGCCAAAGGTCGGAGAATCTTCCCGCATATCCACGGCAACATCATACACCTCGCCACGAATCACTCGCACGAGCTTACCTTGAGGTTGGGTCATCTGGTAATGCAAACCGCGCAACACCCCTTTTGATGAGGAGCTATGGTTATCTTGTACAAACTCTAAATCTATCCCGTGGGACTTAAACTCTTGCTGACGGAACGTTTCCATAAAGAAACCACGCTCATCACCAAATACTTTAGGCTGTAACAACAGAACGTCAGCTATGTCCGTTTTAATAAACTCCATCAAAATACCTGATCATCAATAATATCTAATAAATATTTACCGTAACCGCTCTTTTCTAAGGGTTTAGCCAGCGCGCGTAGTTGCTGCTCATCGATATAACCCATTCTATAAGCAATTTCCTCTGGGCAGGCAACCTTTAAACCTTGGCGCTTCTCAATCGTACGGATGAAATAACTCGCCTCGAGTAAATTATCGTGGGTACCAGTATCCAGCCATGCCGCGCCGCGCCCAAGCAACTCGACCGTCAAGCTACCATCGTTCAAGTACGCCTTATTCACATCCGTGATTTCGAGCTCGCCTCGGTCAGAGGGCTCAATAGACTTCGCGATATCGATGACTCGATTATCATAAAAATACAAGCCGGTGACCGCATATTTAGATTTAGGTTCGGCAGGTTTTTCTTCAAGCGATAGGACTTTACCCTCTGGGCTAAATTCCACCACGCCGTAAGCTCGCGCGTCATCTACATGATAGCCAAAGACAGTTGCCCCAGACTCTTGCGCACACGCACGCTGTAAGGTGCTGGAAAAATCATGGGAATAGAAAATGTTATCACCCAGTACTAGTGCGCAGTCATTATCGCCGATGAAGTCCTCGCCAATAATAAAGGCTTGAGCTAGGCCATCTGGACTCGGCTGCACCGCATATTGAATACTGATCCCCCATTCTTTACCATCGCCCAAAAGCTCTTCATAGGCGGGCAAATCTCGTGGTGTCGATATCAAAAGGATATCGGTAATTCCAGCGAGCATTAATGTGGTTAAGGGGTAATACACCATCGGCTTGTCGTAGATCGGGACCATTTGCTTGCTGATGGAACGAGTAATCGGATAAAGCCGGGTGCCCGACCCTCCAGCTAAAATAATGCCTTTGCGCGAAGATGCCGCAGGCTTAATAGAATCAGTCATTAATTTATCCAATCAGAAACTTGTGCATTCAGCTAATATCTAGACACCTAAGCATCTCGATAAGGCTAATTCAAAGCACGTATTATACCTACATTAGCAGGGTAAAAAGGGAGAAATAAAAAGGGGAAATGGTGCAGATCACAAGGCAACTGCATAATCGTTAAATCAGCAGCGTTAACTGTGTGTCAAGAATACCAATGCTTACGACTCAAGCAAACTTTCATTCACTCGATCACGCAACTCCTTCCCTGGCTTGAAGTGCGGCACATACTTCCCCTCTAATTCGACGGAGTCACCCGTCTTTGGGTTGCGGCCGACTCGAGAAGAACGATAATGCAAAGAGAAGCTTCCAAAACCTCGGATTTCAATACGCTCACCAGTCGCTAACATGGTTGAGACGTACTCCAGCATCAGCTTAACAGCGAGCTCTACATCTTTTTGCGACAACTGATCCTGTCGCAATGCAATTTTGTCGATCAATTCGGATTTGGTCATGGCACACCTTCAGTCAACCTGAAATTATTACCTCTGAACAACAATAACCCGATAAAACATTAAAAATCAACAACTTAAGATAAAAACCTGCAAAATTTAACCAATACGCACACCTAGAGAACAAAAACACCAAATGACAGGCACAAAAAAGGCGGGATAAACCCGCCTTTTTCAAGTTAAGCTATAAATTACTGCTTATCTTGGCTAGCCATCTGAGCTTTAATCAAGTCACCAATAGTAGCTGGTGCTGAAGACGTTTCAGTTTGCTTAGTAGAATGCTCTTTAACAGCACTCTTCTCTTCTTCGTAGTCTTTCGCTTTGATAGATAGGTTAATCGCACGATTCTTACGATCAACACTAATGATCTTAGCTTCAACTTTCTCGCCTTCCTTCAGCACGTTACGGGCATCTTCTACCTTGTCACGGCTAATTTCAGAGGCTTTCAAAGTTGCTTCTACATCATCAGCTAGGATAACGATAGCCGCTTTAGCATCAACTTCTTTAATGGTACCAACAACAACGGTACCCTTATCATTTTCAGCAACGTAATCTGAGAATGGATCAGCGTCTAACTGCTTGATACCTAAAGAGATGCGCTCGCGCTCTGGGTCGATAGCTAGGATAACAGTTTCAATCTCGTCACCCTTCTTGTATGCACGTACGGCTTCTTCGCCAGCTTCGTGCCAAGAGATATCAGACAAGTGAACCAAACCATCGATTCCGCCTTCTAGACCAATAAAGATACCGAAGTCAGTGATAGACTTGATCTTACCAGATACTTTATCGTTCTTAGCGCTGATGCGTGCGAATGCATCCCATGGGTTTTCTTGACACTGCTTGATACCCAAGGAGATACGACGACGCTCTTCGTCGATATCAAGAACCATAACTTCCAGCTCATCACCTACGTTAACAACCTTAGATGGGTGGATGTTTTTGTTAGTCCAATCCATTTCAGAAACGTGTACAAGACCTTCAACACCCTCTTCCAACTCAGCGAAACAACCGTAGTCAGTTAAGTTAGTTACAACAGCCTTAATACGCGCGCCTTCTGGGTAGCGGTTAGTGATCTGGATCCATGGATCCTCACCCAACTGCTTAAGACCTAGAGAAACACGATTACGCTCACGATCAAACTTCAATACTTTAACGTCGATTTCGTCACCAACATTAACAATTTCACTTGGGTGCTTAATACGCTTCCAAGCCATATCGGTAATGTGCAACAAGCCATCAACACCGCCAAGATCTACGAAAGCGCCGTAGTCAGTTAGGTTCTTAACGATACCCTTAACTGCCATGCCTTCCTGTAGATTAGCCAGCAATTCTTCACGCTCAGCTGAGTTAGCTTGCTCAAGAACAGCACGACGAGAAACAACAACGTTGTTACGCTTCTGGTCTAGCTTGATAACTTTAAATTCTAGCTCTTTACCTTCAAGGTGAGTTGTTTCGCGAACAGGGCGAACATCAACCAAAGAACCCGGTAGGAATGCACGGATGCTAGATACGTCAACGGTGAAACCACCCTTAACCTTACCGTTAATAACACCAGTAACCACTTCGTCAGCTTCGTGTGCAGCTTCAAGAACAGTCCACGCTTCAGCGCGCTTGGCTTTCTCACGAGATAGCTTAGTTTCACCAAAGCCATCTTCAACACTTTCTAGAGCAACCTGGACCTCGTCACCGATGGACAGAGTCAATTCACCATTGTCATCCAGGAACTGGGCTGTAGGAATAACACCTTCTGACTTAAGGCCAGCGTGTACAGTAACCCAATCTTTGTCAACGTCGATAACCACACCAGTCACAATGGAGCCTGGGTTCATATCAACGGACTTTAAACTTTCTTCGAATAATTCAGCAAAGCTTTCGCTCATTACAATAACCTATAGTAAGTCGGTAGTGCGCCCTATTGTGTTGTGGGGCGTAGACTACTCTGCCATACAGCCAGATGCATGGGTCTGTTAAAGGAAACGAGGGTAAACGGTGCTGGCAATACCCTCAACAAAGATGCGCTGCAATATACACAAATTTATGAGGGCGGAGACTAACAGAATACAAAAATCAAAGCAACAATAAGCCATAAAACAAGGCCTGAAGTTGATGTATAAAGAAAGGTGAGAGCGGTAACAATGCTCAGGTAGGCCACTAAAGATTCGAAAATAAAAAAGAGGCTCATCAGCCCTCGGACGGACGCTCCAATAAACTCACTTTTAAACCGCCAGGTTTGTGGGTTTGGCTGCGCCCCCAACTTTTGCAGGCGGGACAGAGCCAATGTAACGACTTACTGGTGTAGCCGCATGAGCGGCAGATATAGACCGGCAAACTGTTCTTGTAGGTCTGCAGTTGGTCGACAACCATAGCTTTAATAGCTTTTGACGACTCTGGCAAGCTATCTTCGCGCCCTAACACCTCTAGCAGAGCCGACAAAGAAACATC
>Ga0105358_10001011_pt1 | contig 14760 bp, 12 predicted proteins | sample GOMGulsemesocosm_5_FD_83509 | JGI IMG/M metagenome (GOLD analysis project Ga0105358, IMG submission 83509) | Methane-oxidizing microbial communities from mesocosms in the Gulf of Mexico - GOM15C Gulf of Mexico | ecosystem: Environmental > Aquatic > Marine > Cold seeps | place: Gulf of Mexico... | reverse complement strand
TATGAAGCCTATGAAGCCTATGAAGCTGAAAAACGGATGATTAGCAGAGTATTGCCACTATTTGCGACTGAGTTGATCAACACGCAACAGGTGGTTCTAACGAGTAACCCATGAATCAATATTCTCGATAGAAATCACATTGCAGCGCAGCCCATGGTTTTTATTTTATAGCCTTTTTTTGAGTATGCTTGTTTAGCTTTTACAATGGCTTTTTTCCAAGTATTGGCTTTGACCGGAATTTTTATAGAATTGGCACCTATTTTGCCACTTCTATTCAAATTACCACACAGGTAATTTTTCCCTGATTGTGCTTTGGTCTTTTTGGCTTGAGTGGGAGTGCAGCCTACTTTCTTGACTTTATACCCCTTATTTTTCATAACTTGACGTGCTTTAGGAATGGCTTTTTTTAACGATTTGGCCGAAACAGTCACTTTCAGCGTATTGGCTGCTAAATTCCCCTGCTTATTTTTATTAGCACATAAATATATCCCAGCATGTGCGCTAGCTATAAAAGCAAAATAGATGGTTAGTGTCGCTAATATCGGTTTTATTAGCTTATGTCTAAGTGGCCTTTTTCTGTCATTTGCCATGCTTGCCTCCGGATAAAATAGGTGCTGTCAAAATCCCCTCTGGATAAAAAACAACAGCTATCATCGATTGTATTAGGGGTGATGCGATGACAGCTAAGTTGATAAGGCTGGCCGATGAACATTTTTCTCTAGGCAACACTATCCAAAACTATCTTTTGCTAATCAGTTGGGCATTTATGTGTCTTTTAGTGATGATTAAGTTTGTTCTGCGCAGTGCACTTCACCAGCATCTGCTTAAAATATATAGTTAAGTAAATAGGCTAAATCAAGGCGATATAGTGGATTGCACTATAAATACTATTAAAGAGTTGAAATAGAGAGCTAGCAATGGCCATTTGAGCGTTAAACATACAATCCTAATGAGCACTCAGTAGTCTGAAAACATATTCGAACGGGTGTCTGCTACACTTAAATACCTTGTCTAATATCGGGCTGCTCGAGACTTTAGTGCACTAATAAAAGGATGATAATTTAAGGAGTCCCTGTGAAAATTATGCTATTTAGCCTCTGTTTCTTTATTATTGAAAATGCATATGCTGGTATGTTTCTGGTAAACAACGCTGCGCTTGAGCATGCTTGTTTGAGTGTAGAAAAGAATAAACTGGAATTGCGCGCACACTGTGAGAGCAACTGATCAGAATCATTATTGGCAAGTGTATAATGCGAATGGTCTTATGCATAAAGTGAGCAAGCGCTGCATTAATATTGACCAACATCGTGAAAAAATAAGCTTAAAAGACTGTGATCGACATTCTAAGACGCAACTGAAACTTATCAATAAAGGACCTGAACACGGTTATCAACTAGGTCTTGATCAGGGTTGTCTGGCCAGTAATTTCTCTAAAAAAGGTGATACTTTAATAATAGTGCCATGTGTTAATGGACACTGGGCACAGTTATGGCACTCTCCTTCTCTGAAAACTAAGCTGGTTAAGTTTGCCAAACCAGCGCTCACAGGAGCATTGTCAAAAGGCAAGCTAATCAGTATTTCACAAGGTGATATTGCCTGTTATCTAGAGTTAGAAGACAGGGCCAAAAAACGCCATTTACTGATGGCTAATTTTGATTTATGTGATGAGATCTTACTAGATAAACAGGTTGATTTAGTCTTCACTATGCAAAATGTTATGGCGGCATCTTGTGCCGGTGATATGAACTGTAAGGAGTTGGAGCAAGTATTAATGATTACTTCGATGACACTATCAACAGTAGCCTTTAGCCACTCGCTTTGTCGCAGCGACGAAGATGAATACGTTGGATGTGAAACAAAAAATGGCAAAATAATTTCATTTTGTACGCAAAAATCGGGTCACATTAACTTACATGAAACGCCTCGGTATATGCAAGTTCGCTATGGCAGTGGTGAGCATCTTGAATTCGAATTTCCCCAAAAAATGATGCAAAGCGCAAATCAATTTAAAACCATCCTGAGCCGCTACGCAGGTTCCAACAGCCGATTTTTAGCCTATTTTAAAACTGCAGAGATCGAATATCTATATGAAGATGCCTATATTGACGCAGATCACATCAATGGCGTCGGAATTTGGAAAAAGGGAGAAAATATGAGGTTTATTGCCTGTACGGCACACCGCTCAAAAGACAATAATCCATCAGATATCATCGATAACGAACTCTTTTACTAATGATGGTAACGCTCTGCTGAAATGCGGCGTGTGAATTCAAATTGTTGATGTATATTGATGAATAATCGTCTGCGCTATTGCTCTTTGAGGTGTTTATAATACTGATTTACCCGATGAAAATAATTTGTATATCCCTTGTTCTAGAAATAAATTGCGCTGCTAATTTTTCTGCTTTAATAAGTCAGCATGCAAATAAATCATACTGGGCACTTATTTACTATGTGTTAATCTCGCAATGTAATTATCTCAAACCAGTCTGGAAATTTATTAATAAATCAGGTGTTTTGTTCTTAATCTCTGATTAATATTAACAGAAGTTTATCCTGAATGAATGTTGAATACAGAAAGGTTATAGTCTCTTGTTGGCTGGTAATTAATAGTAAATTTATATGTTTTTTACTATATTGCGGTTTTAAAGTCAGGACTATTACTGCTAATATATTTTTAGTTATATTTCTTAATCTCTACTTTTTGTTTTAAATTATTAATTATTGAGTTGATTTATAAGTGTTTAGTAGCTGATATTGTTTTAAAGTTCTGCTGTCGATAATCTAAATTTTTTCTTGTCATAAATAGAGGTATTTTCTTACTCTTTTAATGAAACATTGATGCTAATGTTATTTTAACTTTATAAATGCTCTCTATAACTCAACTGCATATTATCTTGAAAGCGTTGTTTGATTAAGTGCGTATCATAAGTAAGGTGCTTGTTGCAGTGTTTATAAGAGTGGATATTTAAAGCCGTAATTAGCGATGCTCTGAATGAATTTTTATAACCTATGTTGTTACAAAAAATGAAACTATTCTTGTGGTGAAAGCGGATGACTGAACTAGGAGAAACAGCTCATATAAGGAAATATTTATCGAGTATCATGGGTAAAGTTCCCTTCGGCGTTATTACATTGTCAATCAACCACGAAGTGGGTGTCATCAATGCCGATGCCATTAAGTTATTGGGCTTTGTAAATAGCCGTCCCGAAGATTTTATCGATACCCGTTTAAGTGACGTATTTAGCAATATTACAGCCGTCATTAATGCCTATGAAAAATTGACTAATGCTGGTGAAAAAGTTGAATTAGACCTCTGTAATCTGAAGATTAATCGCTATACAGTGAATATTCGCATACGAGAATTATTTAATGGATCTATCATAACCATTGAAGATGTCACAACCCAGACCACACTGGCTAGACAATTGCGATATCAAGCATCGCACGACCATTTAACCGATCTGGGAAATCGCAAAGGTTTTGAAGCTTGTGTTGGCTCATATCTGCCTAAAACGATTCGTCATAACTTAACAGGTGCCGTATTGTTTGTAGATTTAGATCGATTCAAGCCGATCAATGATTTAGCGGGTCATACGGCGGGGGATGAATTGCTGAAAAAAGTCGCCATTTTAATATCAAGTAATGTCAGGGAAAGGGATGTCGTCGCGAGAATCGGCGGTGATGAATTTGCAGTGTTGCTGACTGACTGTCCGTTACGCGCCGCTGAAAAAATTGCAGAAAGCATCCGAAAAACTATCGATGAAATGGTATTCATCTTTGAAGAGCACTCTTTTAAAGTGAGCGTTTCAATTGGTATTTCCTGTATTTGTAGAGAAAACAATAAAGTTAGTACTATTATTAATTCAGCAGATAATGCCTGCCAAATAGCCAAAAATTTAGGTCGAAATCAGCTTCATACTGCATTGCCGGATACAAGTGAATACAAAGACCATAAACAGCAAGTTGCTTGGCTGCCAAGGATTACTCAGGCGCTACAGCAGAATCAATTTACCTTGTATATGCAAGAAATTGCTGATGTGCGATCACCAAAAACCGATAAGCACTATGAAATACTGATCCGTTTAGTGAATGCAGATGGAAGTATAACCTTGCCACAATCATTCATTCCACCCGCTGAGAGATACGACTTAATGCCACAGGTTGACCGCTGGGTGATTGAGTACGCCTTTTCAAACATTGATAAAAATACCAACTATTCAATTAATTTATCAGGGCTGTCTACCTGTGATCCAACCTTGGCTGATTTTATTGAATCCCTGTCTCAGATACATGTTATAGATGCCCGTCGAATTACGTTCGAAATTACCGAAACAGCGGCGATTCAAAATATAGCGAAGTGTTTGGGACTTATAGGGCGCTTGAAGGCACTAGGCTTCAAATTTTCTTTGGATGATTTTGGCTCTGGACTGTCATCATTTACCTATCTGAAAAATCTCACCATCGATTATTTAAAAATAGATGGTTCATTTGTTAAAGAAATTGCTCATGACTCCGCTTCTTACGCAATGGTAAAGTCAATTAATGAAGTTGGGCACGCCATGGGTTTAGAAACCATTGCAGAGTTTGTCGAAAATCAATCTATCTTGAATAAGCTGCAAGAGATTGGTGTCGATTATGTTCAGGGCTATCATATACATAAACCAGAACAACTTAAATCCGCGCATCCTAGCTCTTAAATTGGCAAAAGCTTGCCTACCAATAGGCAGGAAAATACCTTTTAAGAACAGTTGCTTAAAGACTTCTTTGTTACGGCCGTCAAAAAAATAAGCGCTAACAAACAGTTTTTAAAAATCGCCTTTAATCTAAGGCCAATTGCACTGTATATGCTTGCATACATCTACCAAACCGTTTTCAGCAACGATCATTAAATCCCTGCGGACTAGCTAAAGCAGTTTAAGCTGCTAACAAGCGCATATTATTGACGCTTGGCTGGCGAATTTTATCTTTGCACACTTGGATATGTTGAGTGCTCGATTTTTGCAAATTTTTCACTTTATTAACCAATAATTTAACAGTCGATAAACCCATTAATAAGCAAGAATACCCAATTGAAAGATATAACTATATTTGGCCCATAACATGCTTACTGAATTCATCGTAATTAAACGGCAGTAGAAAACATATAGACCGTTGCACATACTTGTAACAAGCCATTGAGTTATTAAATTTTGTTCGAACTTGTATTAACGTCACCGTCTAACATGGAGTCAGTCAATGATAATTAATAGTCATGTTAATGTTTTTGTACCTGAAAATCTTGCCACACCAAGGTCACAGGTCGATGAAAGTAAATTCATAGCACAAGGCGGGCTTTCAAGCGAAGCTTTAGAGGGGGGAGTTGCAGGCAATACTTCTTTTATGGCGAAAACGCCGGATGAGGCATGGAACGAATATGTCACCAACACGTCAGCAAGCATGATTGAAGTTTCAAGTACTATTCCTGCAGGTTTTAAAAATGTGGTCGCGAGGCTTTCTGACATTTTAGAAGAAAATGGCATCACCCCTACTGCAGGTATGTCTATTAACTACGCTATCGTTGAAAGTGAACCTGGCTTTGCAGAAAATGAAAGGCCATCGTTTATTGTTGAAGGTGCGCCAAACAAAGAAACCAAAGAGAAACTAGAAAAGCTTTTAAACAGCGATGAGCACGCTGGGTTTAAGGATAACTTTCTTGCACTTGATGCTCTGACTAAATCTGAAAACATCAGTATAGCTCATAAAAGAGAGTCCTTACTCCCTCACGATGCAACCGGAAAAAATACGGATGCAATAGTGAGCTATGGTTACGAGCAAGATTTTTATTTGAAATATATGGAAGATAATTGGTTAATGGATATTAGCCTTGAAAAAATAGAGTTATTGAGAATTGCAAAAATAGCTTCCAGATATTGACTAAGATAAAAAGCATTAACACTAGCAAAGTGCGTTTAATGATCATCGGATTAAGTCGGTAATTTTCTCAGTAAGCTCTATGGGGCGTACACAATATCCCGATCATCTGTTTATCATTTTTCAAGGTTTAAGTCCGTCTGTCATTATAATGATCTTTAGGGCGCTGCTTAGATATCGAAATGCTCTATAGCTCTTAGTTCTTAGGCGTTTTACCGTTCAGATACAGCGACAGAAGTTTTACACGCAGATACGCTATAGACGCCTTGTAACTATCGACTCTATGTATGTTTGCATGGTTTTTTGATTTGCTGTTAGGAATTTAAAAGCGTGTTTGGATGAATTGGGTTGGTTAAAAAGCGTACAAAAAAATTGACTCCTAAGAGGGGCTTCTATATAGTGCCCGCAGCTAGAAAGAAAGTCTCTTGTTTGAAGTCTCCATTGCGTAAGTCACGTCCTGTAGTTTCCAAGTGTTACAAAATTTCAGTCTGATACATCAAAAAATGCCTTTTTATAGGCGCACTTATTTTATTAAAATACAGGATAATACTATGTCTAATACAACTACTGGTACGGTTAAATGGTTCAACGAAACTAAAGGTTTTGGTTTTATTGAGCAAGAATCGGGTCCGGATGTTTTTGCACACTTCTCTGCTATCGCCAGTGAAGGTTTCAAAACATTAGCTGAAGGTCAACGTGTTGAGTTTGTTATTACTCAAGGACAAAAAGGACCACAAGCTGAAAACATTGTAGCGCTTTAATAGGCAGCTATAACCCGGATAATCTCTGGGACTAGAAAACGACTAATACTTTTTTGGTCGTTAATTAAAGGGCATACTTTCGCAAGTAAGCCCTTTTTTAGTTATGGGTTTTTTAATGAGAGTGAGCAATAAAATACAATCAATATGTAGGGTCGAACTGATAAGTAAAGCGGTACAATTGTGAAAAAAAATGACTAAGCTAATTTTCGGTCAGTGATCAAAGCGCTGAAATTACTCACTAAGACACATCAGCTCAAACACCTACCGTTATATTTACTATGCTATAAATGAGGGAGTTGGTATATCATCCAACCATGCTAGCAACTAATATCGCTTCTTAATCAAACAATAAAGTGCAACAATCAATGACCTAAAAAGAGCAATATTAATGAGGTGTCTTTAATAGTGTCAAATAACAATTCTTTGTTGCCTGTCGAGAAAATTGATGTCGAGTCAGTAGCCAGCAATCATCCACTTTATGCAATGACCTTGTTTTTTTGTCTAACGGCTTTCACTAGTGCATTTCTTCTTTTTCAAGTACAGCCTATTATCGCAAAATTCATCCTACCTTGGTTTGGGTCTTCCCCAGGGGTATGGGCTACCTGCATGTTATTTTTTCAGCTATTGCTGTTGGGTGGCTATGCCTATACCCATTTAATAGTTAGTCGCTTACAATACCGCCGCCAAGCTATGCTACATTGCGCTCTATTGGTTATTGCGCTGCTCTTCTTACCCATAGCACCAGATCCTCTATTGAAACCGGTGAGTACTGATGCCCCTGTTGCACAAATTCTACTAGTACTGATGTTCAGTGTTGGCGTGCCCTATATGCTACTGTCGGCATCCGGTCCGCTACTGCAAAGTTGGCTTGCACATATACGTCCTGAGCGTTCCCCCTATCGCCTATATGCAGTATCTAATATTGGATCGCTATTGGGTTTGCTGTCCTATCCCTTTGTATTTGAGCCAAATTTTACACTTGGATATCAATCTCTGCTGTGGTCAGTGGGTTACTTTGTATTTGCCTTGTTTTGTGCAGGGTGTGCATGGTTTTTATTACCCAAAAAGGTCAATATTGGGGTACGGGATTCCGATGAAAAAAATCCCCCAAAAGCCGTTATAAATAGCAATAGGGGAGCAACGGTGACCAGTATTAGCGGTTGGCTAGTGCTTTCTGCTTGTGGCTCTGCACTACTATTAGCAACAACGAATCAATTGAGCATTGACGTCGCAGTCGTCCCTTTCTTGTGGGTACTGCCTCTCTCTATTTATTTACTGTCATTTATTCTTTGTTTTGACAGTGATCGCTGGTATTTTCGTCCGTTGTTTTTCGCGGCACTGCCGCTAGTGCTCATGAATACCGTCCGAGTGCTCTATGAAGGTGTTTATCTCGATTTTACCGAGCAGATTGTCAGTTATTGCGCGACCTTGTTTGTATGTTGTATGTGCCTACATGGAGAACTTTCCAAACGCAAACCGGATCCTGCGCAATTGACCTTATTCTATTTATATGTGTCTATTGGCGGGGTAGTTGGCGGGGCGTTTGTGGCGTTGTTCTCACCGGTCTTCTTCTCTGGGTTTTATGAATACTCCATTCTTATATCTATCTGTGCCGGGCTCATTGCATTGATAATGCTTCGATTACATCACCTGTCATTAGCGAAAAGTGTGAAGTCGCTCTCCACCAAACTCAGTTTATCGGTGGGTTGTGGCGCAGTTCTTATGGCACTCTGGTTGGCATTCGATAAGTCGACTTGGCTGGGAGAGGGAAGAAGCACCAGCACCGAAATTTTATTTGAAAGCTGGTACCAGCAGTTATTAGTTGTCAGCCTAATTACCATCGTAATAATCCAGTTAGTGGTCGAGTGGCTTCGCCGAAAAACAAAACTGAGCGTATATCAATGGTGGATCTCGCCCCACAATTTACTTGTTAACGTTGGCCGTAGTAGTTTGATACTGGCACTGGTGGTGCTGGTGGCTTCCTTAGTATGGGTAGCTAGAGAAGAAGAGCGAAGACAAATTTTCCGTGACAGAAACTTTTATGGGGTGTTGGCAATACGTGAATACAATGCCAGCAATAGTAATCACCTGCTCGGCCTCAGGGATGGCCGCATCAGTCATGGGGAGCAACTGCAAAAGCACAAAAGTTGGCCAACATCTTATTACGGACCAAGGAGTGGCGCAGGTCTTGCGCTGCGACTTCACCCCTTTAGAGCAGAGGAGAATCGTCAGTTCCGGGTTGGTATTATCGGTCTTGGTGTTGGCACATTAGCCGCTTATGCCAATAGCACTGTGAGTCCCGATAGTGCAAACAGATACTATGTAAAGAAACGACAGCATATTGTCCCAGATTATATGCGCTTTTATGAACTTAACCCGTTGGTCTCTGACTGGGCTGAAAACAAATTCAGCTTCCTCAACGACGCCCGAGAGCGGGGAGCTGACGTTGAAGTTTTGATGGGTGATGCGCGCTTGGTGCTCGAGCGTCAATTGGCACAGGGCAAAAATCAAAATTTCGATGTGTTTATATTGGATGCCTTCAGCAGTGATTCCATCCCATTGCATTTGCTCACTAAAGAAGCACTTGATATTTACTGGCGGCATTTAGGCGAGGATGGAGTACTGGCGCTGCACGTTTCAAATAGGTTTCTAGATATCAAGCCGGTAGTGCGCCGGCTTGCACTAGAGATGAAAAAAGAGCTTATCTATACAAAAAATAAAACCCGTAATCGGCGCAGTGTTTCGGGAGCGTCATGGATGATCATGAGCAACAACAAAGGGTTTATGTCGCTCAAGGAAGTACATAAATATGAGCGTAAACTTCCTGCGCTAGGCCCCCTATGGACAGATGATTTTAGTAGCCTTTTCGATGTGCTCAAACCAGGGCACTAACCACTAATACTAGCCTCTACTCACTTGGTTTTAAACTCAAAGCGGTGCTAAATACACTAACAACTGTTATTATTCACTCATCAAATTAGTAAGTTACCTAGAGTTATAGATTCTGTGGAAGGTCTTCATGAAAATAAGTCATAATTTCGATAGCGGTAAAATTGAGTGCATTGCGATTAATCCAAACGGTAATATCACTTTAAGCATCCCCAAAGATAATGCCGCTGATTTTCATCAGTGGTTTCACTATCGATTAACAGGGGCTAAAAATATTCACTGTCGTATGCAAATAGTCAATGCCGGACAAACATCTTACGTCGAAGGTTGGGAAAATTATCAGGCGGTGGCTTCCTACGACCGTCAGATTTGGTTCCGCGTAGACACCACATTCGATGGTAAATCATTAACTATCAGTCACACCCCCGAATGTGACAGTGTCTATTTTGCCTACTTCGCCCCGTATTCTATGGAACGCCATCGTGATCTTATTGCCAATGCTCAGCTCAGTGATTTAACAGAGCATATCCACTTAGGTTATACCAGTGATGGCCAAGATATGGACCTGCTAAAAATAGGGGATGAAGGAGAGGGGAAAAAAATCTGTTGGATGATCGCTAGACAACATCCAGGTGAGACTATGGCGCAATGGTGGATGGAAGGCATGCTTGATTCTCTGTTAGATCCCGAAGATCCAATAGCCCGAGAACTACTTAAAAAAGCGGTATTCTACATCGTTCCCAATATGAATCCGGATGGTAGCTTAAGAGGTAATTTACGCACCAATGCGACAGGTGCCAACCTTAACCGCGAATGGCAATCTCCAACGATGGAACATAGCCCAGAAGTCTTTTTAGTGCGTCAAAAGATGCAACAAACAGGCATGGATTTTTGTCTTGATGTGCACGGAGATGAAGCGCTAGCCTATAATTTCATAGCCGGCTCTGAGGGTATTCCCAGCTGGAATAGTGATCGCCAAAGTTTGCTCGATCACTTCCAGCAAGCCTTAGTCAATGCCAGTCCCGACTTTCAAACCAAGATTGGTTATGCAAAAGACCAACCGGGTGAAGCATTGATGACAGTTGGTACAAATTATTTAGCACAAGAGTTCAATGCCCTAGTGATGACGTTAGAAATGCCGTTTAAAGACACTGAGCTGACACCTGATGAATATGTAGGATGGTCACCACTGCGTAGTCAAAAGCTTGGTGTCGCTTGCTTGAATGCGCTGCATCAAACGATTGATAAATTATAGCTTTACAATCCTATTGGACTTTCGAGGTAAGGAGTATGGATCCCAATGTTGAGTATTCATGATTCTATCAATATTTAAAGCTATAAAATTGCGTTTAGCTACCCAGATGATGTCTACTCAATCACTGGGGATTTTTTGCATGATGGGCGCTATGGCCTTTATTTCAGTGCAGGAGGCATTGGCTAAATACTTAGGTGAACAGCTGCCCATTGCACAAGTAGTATGGGCCCGCTACTTGGGGCATTTATTGCTGATGTTGGTAGTGCTATGGCCGAAGTATGGCAATCGCATTTTTAAAGCCAATAAATTGTCCATGCAGGTAATACGCTCGGTGATTCTATTACTTGATACAGCGCTGTTCTTTTACGGTTTGACGATGATAGGCCTAGCAGAAGCCACCGCTATCTTCTTCAGTGTGCCCGCACTGGTTATTATCCTCTCTTTGCCACTGCTGGGGGAGCGGGTTAAAACGTCTTCACTCTTTGCCATCGCGTTGGGTTTTATTGGTACCCTTATCATTGTTAGACCGGGGGCGGAGTTTGCCGCTGATGATAATTTCTTACTCGGCGCTTTGTGTATTTTTGGTGCCGCTTGCTGTGCAGCGACTTATAATGTCGTGACCCGTAAATTGGTCAACAGTGACCCACTACCTGTTACGTTGTTTTATACTGCCATGATCGGTGCCTTAGTGAGTTCTTTTGCGGTGCCATTTTTCTGGCAGATACCACAGGGAGTAGTGCAGTGGTCTGCATTAATCTGCATAGGTTTATTTGGCGGGGTTGCCCACAGTCTTATTATTGCCGCCCATCAATACAGTGCGGCAACTGTGGTAGCACCGTTTATGTATACACAAATATTCTGGGCACTATTTTTCGGCTGGCTACTCTTCGCCGAACTTCCCGATAGTTACGCCTATCTCGGTGGGATATTAGTGATTATTAGCGGACTATTTTTGCTTAATCCTCGACGAAAATCACAAGTTAACAAATAAGTGTCTTTATCGACAGGTCAATAAGGGCTGTGCTCCGAGCATGTTCAAAGTGCCACTTTACCGGTTGCCCAAGAAAGGGAAAATTGCACAACATAAATATAGACCTGCCAGTAAAAGATGAAAAGAGCATAAATAGTAACAAGTTATCGGCATTTTTTGTTTGAAAAACCAGGGCGTTGAAAGGGTTTTTAATCACTCTCGGCATTATTGAGAATACTGATTGCGGCCATTTCTTTTGGCCTTGTAGAGTGCATCGTCTGCTTGCTTGAGCAAGGTCTGAGGCGCTTCTAAGGTTTGATTGCTATTGGATGACACGCCGAGGCTGATTGAAATGCAAGCACCTATGCTATTGCCGCCATGCGGAATTTCCAGTGCAATAATGCAATCTTTCATCATTTTTGCAACGGTCATGGCCCCATCGAGATCAGTACCCGGTAATACAGCGACAAATTCCTCTCCACCATAACGCGCTACTAAATCAATCTCTCGCTCACAGACTTTATCCAAGGCCTGCGCGACTTTTTTCAGGCACTCATCACCCGCGCCATGGCCATAAGTGTCATTAAATTGTTTAAAATAATCAATATCGATCATGATAATCGCTAGGAAACCTTGCATTCGAATGGCTCTTTTCCATTCATGTTCTAAAGTAAGGTCAAAGCGTCGACGATTGGCTATACCCGTTAGCGGATCTGTTATGTGCAAATGTTCAAGTAAGTCGCGCTGGCGCTTTAGTTCCATATGGTTGGATACACGCGCAAGGACAATGGCGGGAGAAAACGGCTTGGAAATATAATCAACTGCGCCTAAGTTCAATCCTTTAGTTTCTTCTGCTTCTGTCGACTTCACCGTAATAAAGATGATGGGAATGTTTTTTGTTCGCTCATTCTCTTTCAGCCGTCGGCAAACTTCGTATCCATCAAGGTCTGGCATGATAACGTCTAGTAAAATCAAATCAGGTGGCTGATTGGATAGCGCGCGTTGCATTGCCTGTTCACCATTTAAGGCGATGATAGTTGAATAGCCATCAAGCAGGGAAATAAGCACGCTGCAATTAATTTTTTCGTCATCAACAATTAATACTCTGCCTTTTTTAGCCATTTTATTGTGCCTCTATCGTCTATTAGTGCAGATTATCCATTAGTTTTTGCAATTCAATGCAGGCTTGCTCGAATTCAAAATCATCTACAAGTGCGTGCAAGGTCGATTGATTCCCGGCAAATGAATTTCCCAATATGTTTTCAAGGGTTGAGAGGCTTTGTAGAGAGTTACCATCACCCATCTGTAGTTTCTTTAACAGAATTTTGCTCTGTGATATTGCTCTACCCCAATCGACGCTCTCCTGAGTTTCAATAGAAGTTGTCTGGTTTTTTGCTTCGTTGTCTGTCGAAATTGACGCCAAACTGGTCGTAATAACTTCATACTCAATGACAAAGCGCTCAAATACAGCAGCGTCAAATTGGTTGTTTTTGAAAAGAGTCTCTAATGCTCTGGCATGTGTAACTAACTGATTTGCGCCAAGGTTACCTATTGATCCAATCAGACTGTGGACTAAGTAAGCGGCTTTTTTATAGGATTTTGTTTCAATCATTTGAATAAGGGTAGGGAGGGTATTGTCTTGCTCACGGTAGAAATCTCGCAGTAATTTTAGCAATAGCCTTTCTTTTCTATTGACTCGTAATAAAGCGCTTTGCAGATCAAAACCAGCTAATTTACTCGGTAGTTCAGAATCTATGTTAGCGGGGTTACCCTTGTCATGGCGATGATATATTTCGCGTAAGGCGGGTTTAATCCACTCAACTAAAGTATCAAATAGCTCATCTGGGGATATTGGTTTATTGATATGTCCATTCATGCCCACTTCTTTACTTCTATTTTGGTCCTCTTTCATGGCATTGGCTGTCATGGCTACAATCGGCAATTGATACCCTAAATTCAATTTTCGGATTTCTAGAGTGGCTGTATGCCCATCCATTTCCGGCATTTGAATGTCCATTAAGACAATATCATATTTATTTTTCTGCACTGCCTGCACTGCTTCTAAACCGTTATTGGCAATATCCACATGTAGTCCAAGCCCTTCGAGTAATTCACAGGCTATTTGCTGATTAGTTTTAATGTCTTCTACCAGTAGTACTTTAGCACCAAGGATTTGCGAAAGCGCTTGATCGTCTCTTTTGGGAAAGTGATGAAGAGTGCTATCTTCTTCTACATAAATCCCCATTGCTTTTTGTATAGTGTTGAGCAGCACTGTAGGTTGCACAGGTTTTAACAAATAACCTTCTAAGTGGTTACTGCCAACCCCTTTCATCACTTTGGACTGATCATAGGCACTGACCATAATAATCGCCGGAAGGGGGGTTGCGCTTTTCAGTTGACAGATCTGTTTAGCGCATTCCAATCCATCCATGCCGGGCATCCGCCAATCCATTAATACCAGATCAAAATGATCATTGTAGTGATCTTGTTGCCTAGCGATTATGTTATAGGCATCTTCGCCGCATTTAGCCGTTTGCGCCTGCATCCCAAAACCTTGCACTAAAGAAGCCAGAATAGTACGGGAGGCCTCGTTGTCATCAACAATCAAAACCCGTTTATCCTTTAATTCTGCTAGCGAATGTGAAGAGGGGGTGTGTTGCTGATCAATTTGCAAGAGACATGTAAAAGTAAAAGTTGAGCCTATGCCTTTTTCGCTTTTGACAGAAATTTCTCCATGCATCAGCTTTACCAGCTGCTCGGATATGACTAAGCCGAGGCCACTACCTCCATATTTTCTGGTGGTAGAACTATCGGCTTGGACAAATGAGTTGAAGATTTTTTTGGTTTCTTCTCTACTCATACCAATGCCAGTATCTTGTACTTCAAATTGTAGCATCACCTCTCCAGAGGTCTGACTGAGGCAGGAAGCCGATAGTGTTATTTCGCCACGGCTGGTGAATTTTATCGCGTT
>Ga0105358_10001010_pt1 | contig 14763 bp, 11 predicted proteins | sample GOMGulsemesocosm_5_FD_83509 | JGI IMG/M metagenome (GOLD analysis project Ga0105358, IMG submission 83509) | Methane-oxidizing microbial communities from mesocosms in the Gulf of Mexico - GOM15C Gulf of Mexico | ecosystem: Environmental > Aquatic > Marine > Cold seeps | place: Gulf of Mexico... | reverse complement strand
CTGGACGATACCGTTCAATACATTATGACACCCTTGTGATTTGAATGAACAGTTGCTTTTCACAATATTACGTATTAGGAATTTCTTATAGGAGGCGACGATGAGACTAATTGTTGCGATTATCATGATATCTGTGCTCGCAGGATGTACGACTGTTCAGGTTCGAAACCCGAATCCGAATGCAGAGTATAAATATTCAAATTATGGGGATAATGCGAGGCCATAAATTTCAGTGTTATTTACATGATTTTGTTCAGGGTGTAGCGTGTCAATCATAGGCTGGATCAGTCAAATAAAAATAAAAACCCCGGCCTAATTGGGGAGAAATTACATGACGTTCGAGACAATCGAAGTTGTTGACCAAAAGCACCATCTTGCCATCACTCTGAACAGACCAGATGCCCTTAACAGTATCTCTCCTCAGATGATGACCGAAATTGACACTGTGCTTGCAGCCGCTGAAAACCGCCGGGAACTTTGTGCTCTTTCCATTTCAGGGAACGGGCGGGCATTTTGCGCAGGTGTTGATTTAAAAGGCGCCCAAAAAAGAATGCAGGGCGAGGATGCGGCGTTGGTAAATAGCCAGTTTCTAGATAATCTTCGTCAATTGCTGCTTAGAATTGAGAAATTCCCTACGCCTGTTATTGCCGCTGTAAATGGGTTGGCGCTGGCCGGAGGGCTTGAGTTGGTTTTAGCCTGTGATCTTGTAATTGCCTGCGAAAGTGCAAAGCTTGGGGATGCTCATGCAAACTACGGGCTTGTTCCAGGCGGGGGAAGTTCTGTTCGCTTGCCCCGGAAAATCGGCCCGACCCGTGCAAAACAGCTCATTTACACCGGCGCATTTCTTCCCGCTCGCCAACTCATGGATTGGGGTTTGGTCAATCATGTTGTGCCAGACAATGACCTGCAAACGGGGCTTGCGGATCTGGTCGACACACTGGGTAAAAGAAGCCCCATTGGTCTCAAACGCATGAAACGGATGGTGGATGATGGGATGGAACAATCGTCGGAGGCAGCTCTTCGTTACGAACTGGCCCTCAATGCGCAACACGCACTATCGAATGACCGAACTGAAGGTCTGGCAGCCTTTAATGAAAAACGTGCACCGAATTTTAAGGGAAACTAGCGCCCAAAATACCCGCATATGATCTTATATGACTGGATTGTGTGAGAATATCACAAAAATTTTGCGGACAATCGCACTTTAACAACAATATGCCACAATATTTGTGATTTTTATGTTGACGGCTGGGCGTCATGCTTTTCTAATGCCTCAACTCAACATTAGTGAGAGGGGCGTATGTCTAAGTTGCTATCCAAAGTTGTCGATTTGAAATGCTGGCAGGGGAAAGTATCTGCCGTTCCGCTTGAGGGCGGCATTACAAATCAGAATTTTGTTGTAGAAGACTGTGGTGAGAAATATGTTGTGCGCCTAGGACATGACATACCCCTGCACCATGTTATGCGCTTTAACGAATTGGCCGCAGGGCAAGCTGCATTTGAAGCGGGATTATCGCCCGAGATTTATTATAACGAGCCGGGTATTATGGTCATCGGTTTCATCGACGGAAAAACACTAACCCCTACGGACATCCGACATCCAAAAACACTTGAGCGATTGGTGCCTGTGATAAATGCGTGCCACCGTGAAATCCCCAATTATTTGCACGGCCCTGTTTTGTCCTTCTGGGTATTTCATGTACTGCGCGACTATGCTGCAACCATACGGCAAGGTCAGGGACGTCGGTCGTCCGATTTACTGCAGCTCATACAGCATGCGGGAATCCTTGAAGCCGCTGTTGGGCCCATTGATTTGGTTTTTGGTCACAATGATTTGCTTGCCTCCAATTTTATAGATGATGGCGACAAGATTTGGCTGTTCGATTGGGACTATGCCGGATTTAACAGTCCGTTGTTTGATTTGGGTGGCTTATCTTCCAACAACGACCTTTCCGACGCACAGCAAAAATGGCTCTTAGAAACTTATTTCGAAACGCCATTAACCGATGAGCTTTGGCATCGATATAGCGCTATGAAATGCGCTTCGCTGCTCAGAGAGACCATGTGGTCAATGGTGTCGGAAATTCATTCAGATATCGATTTTGATTATCAATCCTATACGGATACTAATTTGGCCGGCTTTATGGCCTCCTTCCAAAATTTTACAAATTTGTAGACGAGAGTAATTATGGCAGAACTTCCAAAATCAGCGAAAACAGTTATTATCGGCGGTGGTATTATAGGATGTTCTACAGCCTATCATCTGGCGAAAATGGGTTATCGGGATACAGTTCTTTTGGAGCGGAAAAAACTCACATCGGGCACCACTTTTCATGCGGCTGGTTTAGTCGGCCAACTTCGTTCCAGCGCAAATATTACACAATTGCTCGGCTATTCAGTGGATCTATACAACAAACTGGAAGAAGAAACCGGCCTTGGTACAGGCTGGAAAATGAACGGTGGCCTCCGCCTTGCGTGTACTGAAGAACGCTGGACAGAAGTGAAGCGTCAAGCCACAACGGCGCATTCCTTCGGCCTTGATATGCAGCTTTTAACGCCGAAAGAGGCACAAGATTTATGGCCCCTGATGGATATTGGCGATGTTATTGGAGCTGCCTTTCTTCCAACGGACGGACAGGCAAATCCATCAGATATTACGCAGGCACTTGCTAAGGGTGCGCGCAATAACGGCGCCACCATAATGGAAGATACCAAAGTTCTGTCCGTTGAGGTAGACGCGGGCGTGATTAAAGGCGTTCATACGGACAAGGGCTTTATCGAATGCGAAAAGGTGGTCTGTTGCGCGGGTCAGTGGAGCCGGGATTTGGCCGCGACAGTCGGCGTAAACGTTCCTCTGATCCCGGTTGAACATCAATATATGGTCACGGAGGTCATCGAAGGGGTTCCAAAAAACCTACCAACCCTCCGGGATCCGGATCGCCTGACATATTATAAAGAAGAGGTTGGCGGCCTAGTCATGGGCGGGTATGAGCCGAACCCAATTCCGTGGGCAATGGACGGGATTCCCAAAGATTTCCATTATACATTGCTTGGATCAAACTATGATCATTTTGAACAACTGATGGAATTGGCACTCGGGCGTGTGCCCGCGCTGGAGACTGCGGGTGTCAAGGATCTAATAAATGGCCCTGAAAGTTTCACACCAGATGGCAATTTTATTTTGGGGGAAGCACCGGAGCTTAAAAACTTCTTTGTCGGCGCCGGATTTAACGCATTTGGGATCGCATCTGGCGGCGGAGCCGGTATGGTTTTGGCCGAATGGACTGCAAATGGCGAACCCCCGTTTGATGTCTGGCCCGTGGATATCAGAAGATTTGGCACCCGTCATCAGGATACGGACTGGGTGCGTACCCGCACATTGGAAGCTTACGGTAAGCATTATACGATCGCATGGCCGCAAGAGGAGCATTCAACAGGGCGCAAAGGTCGCAGATCACCGCTATATGATAAATTGAAAGATCAGGGTGCGTGTTTTGGCGAAAAACTGGGGTGGGAAAGACCTAACTGGTTTGCAGATTTAACTGCTGGTGAAAAGGCGGAAGATGTCTACAGTTTTGGTCGGCAAAATTGGTTTGGCGCCGTTGGCGACGAACATAAGGCGACAAGAGAGGCCGTGACAGTTTTTGATCAATCTTCCTTCGCAAAATTTCTGATGGTTGGGAGCGATGCAGAAACTGCCCTTAGCTGGATATGCGCAAATGATGTGGCCAAACCGGTAGGAAGCCTGATTTACACTCAAATGCTGAATGATCGCGGCGGAATTGAATGCGATCTAACCGTTATACGGAAATCGGTGGATTGTTTTTATATCGTTACCGGAACGGGTTTTGCGACCCGCGATTTCGGATGGATTAAGGACAATATTCCGGATGGTATGGATGCGCGTCTTATCGATATAACTTCGTCAAATTCCGTGTTGTCGGTAATGGGTCCGAAATCTCGTGAATTATTACAATCGCTAACGACGATGGATATGAACAATGAGGCTTTTGGCTTTGGAACGGCGCAAGAGATATCACTCGCAGGCGCCCCGGTAACTGCTTTGCGAGTAACCTATGTCGGAGAGCTTGGGTGGGAGTTACATATCCCGACAGAGTATGCCGCAAATGTCTATGAAACCTTGATGTCAAAAGGAGCAGATTTTGGGATTAAAAATGCAGGCTATCGCGCCATTGAATCGCTCCGCCTTGAAAAAGGTTATCGTGCATGGGGATCCGATATTGGACCTGATCATTCACCGTTAGAAGCTGGTATGGCATGGGCCGTGAAGCTGAAAACCGATATTGAATTTAAAGGACGCTCAGCTCTTCTTGAACAAAAGACAGAACCTCTCAAAAAACGGCTGGCCTGTTTTACTGTTGATGATAAAGACTGCGTTCTTCTGGGACGGGAAACGATCTATAGGAATGGCGAGCGGGTAGGGTGGCTCACATCCGCAGGTTATGGCTACACGGTGGATCTGCCTATTGGGTATGGTTATGTGCGGAATACTGGCGGCGTCACTCTAGATTACTTAAAATCTGGAGAGTATGAGTTGGAAGTTGCCACAAAAAGGGTCAAAGCAACATTGCATATGAAAGCGCTATATGATCCGGAAATGAGCAAAATCAAAAGTTAGCATTAGACGCCCTTAACCCTTTTTAATCGAATAAGGCGTCTATTTCCTCTTGGGAGATGCCTTCTTCGTTCAGGGCGGGGCCGTGCATTGCAACTTCGTTTTCATCTTGCTCAGATTTGGGTATTTCTCCAACGAGTTGTGAGATCGCGTCAGAACCACATACATCTATCATTTTCTCCACACGCATTTCAACAAATTGCAGGGAGTTCAAAATCTTGGTGACCCGCTGACCGGCAATGTCTTGAAAACTACAAGCCTCCAGTACCTTGACCGCATTGTTCCGAATGCCATCGGTAGATTTCTGGTGCTCATCCGCTTCCAAATTCTCATCTAATTTGTCAGCAAGATTTATTATGCCTTCGCTTGCTTCCATAATCATATTGGAAGCTTTTTCCGTTGAGGTGACAATTGCACCAAGCTGATCGGACATGTTTTGAAAGCTTGTCTCGTCGGTTTCTTGACCATGGGCCAGATTTGCGATTTCCTTACGAAGGCGCTCTACATATCGCACCAAACCGATTACTTCATTGCGTAACATGTCTTCCATGATCTAGAGCGCTTCCTTGCAATTGAAAAACAGTATTCCTGTTATCCTAAACAGATAAATAGGACGGGAATACTGTTTGCAAAGCTTTTACATCTTGAACAATTGAGAAAAAGAAAACCGCTATCGCTTATCTATTCAAGATTTCATCGGTCATTTTTGAAGAATTTCTTCAATGATTTCTTGAACGCTCAGGGCTGCACGCAATGGTGGCATGCTATGTTTTTCGCCATTTATCATGCAAAGGAGATTGTTTAGGACCCGTTTATATCCATCCTGACGCAGGTCATCTGTTCCGGGAAGTTCATCCTGCCATTCGCCACCGGTAGAGGATTTTAAATTCATCCAATCCCATAAGCGGTAGGAAGTTTTGGAACCCCAAACAGTAAACTCAACACGATCCGGACCGACACCGCCCGCCCCGCCAGCAAACGAGACAGGTAAGCCATTGCAGTCAAGTTGAGCGTGGAAATGTGTCTCGCAAGAAGTTGTGTCATCTGGATAACGAACCAAGGCGTCGACAAAAGTGGCAGATCCAAATAATTTTTCTACGAGATACACGTAATGAGAGCCAACCTCACGAACAAAACCGCCTTCTTTTCGCATGGAAAGCCATGAGGCAGAATGCTGCCAACCTCTCGGCCAACTTGAGAAGTGAAGTCGCAGATCAACACCTAGAATGTCTCCGGCGGACCCGTCTTGTATTTTTTGCTGGATCCTGTTGATTGCCTGGCTGTCGGCAAAAGGGAAGTTTACAGCATTCTGGACGCCAGTTGCCTCAACTTCCTCCACTAAGGACTGGCTGTCAGGAATATCTACGCCTAGGGGTTTCTCGCAAAAAACGACTTTTCCGGCTTGGGCCGCGGCGGTGGCATATTCTTTATGAGATTGTGGAGGGCTGGCAATATAGACCACATCAATATCAGGATCTGTAATGATCTGCAGCGCCGTTTTACCAATTTTGATGTCAGGGTATTGTTCTGCAGCCATGCGGCATGCATCTTCGTTGGGATCCCATGCGGCAGCGAGGTTAAACCCGCCATGTGCAGACATGTTTGTTAGCATCCGGTGTCCCATAACACCCAGTCCGATAAAGGCAATTGACGGTTTCATGATTTTGGCTCTTTTGATCAAATTTGGCGGGAATTGAGTTTTATATACCGCCTATTCTAGCTGGGGAAAAGCTCATAATCTATCTCTGCATGTTGCTTTTGAGGCATGGGTGTGGTCGTATGCGCTGCAGAACGCCCAAAACAAAGTAGAGCTTTGGATGTCGTAAAGCCGTCCACAGGTGTCGCATTGAGATGGGTGAGAAAAATCTAAATAACACAGTCTTTTAGACTGGGAGAAGCTGTTTCTTGAAAATAGCATTACAAATAATTTGGGGAATTATGCCATGAGTAATTTACTTAAAACTTCAGTTATCGCACTGGGTTGTGTTGCATTTTCTACAGCGGCCTATGCAGATTGTAGCACAGTGCGCATGTCAGACGTTGGTTGGACAGACATTACGGCAACAACCGCCGCAACTTCCACAGTTCTGAAAGCGCTTGGTTACAAGACCAACGTAAAAGTTCTATCCGTTCCGGTGACATATACCGCAATGGCAAATGGTGACATTGATGTGTTTCTTGGAAATTGGATGCCAACCATGGAAGCGGACATTAAGCCATATCGTGACGCCGGTACGGTAGAAACAGTTGCCCGTAATCTAGTTGGCGCTAAATATACATTGGCTGTTCCAAAATATACGTATGATGCTGGGTTGAAATCCTTTGCTGACATCGGGAAATTCAAAGATCAACTAAAAGGCAAAATATACGGCATTGAGCCCGGGAATGATGGCAATCGCCTGATCGAAGATATGATCAAGACAAAATCCATGGGACTTGCTGGCTTTAAGGTCGTTGAAAGCTCTGAACAAGGCATGCTGTCACAAGTCGCGCGTGCCGGTAAAAAGAAACAACATGTGGTGTTTTTAGGATGGGAGCCTCATCCAATGAACGCCAACTTCAAAATGTCCTATCTGTCTGGCGGAGATAATTTTTTCGGCCCAAACTTTGGCGGCGCTGAAGTTTATACGAATACCCGTAAAGGATATTCAGCAGAATGTAAGAATGTCGGAATGCTCCTTAAAAATCTTGAATTTAGTCTGGCCATGGAAAATGAGATCATGGGCGCGATCCTAAATGACAATGAAGATCCTGATAAAGCTGCGAAAGCGTGGATTAAGAAGAATCCGACAGTTCTTGATAAGTGGTTAGCTGGCGTTAAAACGCTGGACGGTAAAGATGGTCTGCCGGCAGTGAAATCCAGCCTCGGCCTCTAATCCGCGAACTTAAAGGCTGGTTTTCAACCAGCCTTTTTTTATTTCCAGCAGAGTGTGGCGTGAATTATGGAATGGCTTACAGAAGAAAAGCTACCGATTGGAAAATGGGCAAAACTGTTTGTTGATTTTCTAACAGACAATGGGGAATGGTTTTTTGACGGGTTGGCGGTTGGCTTAGAAGGGTTTATTTCCGCAATTCTTTTTGTCCTACAATTTCCTCATCCTGTAATTGCCGCAGTATTGGCAGCAGCTCTTGCATGGTATTTGCGACGATCCATTGGATTTACGGCATTTGTATTCCTTGGGCTTCTTCTCATTGTTAATCAGGGGTATTGGGAAGAAACAACGCAAACACTTGCTCTTGTTTTGGCGTCCACCGCTGTTTGTATGCTGGTTGGTATTCCCATCGGTATTTATGCAGCACGTAAACCTTGGTTTTTTGCAGCTATCCGGCCAATTCTCGATCTCATGCAGACGATACCGACATTTGTCTATCTCATTCCGGCATTGATCTTGTTTGGACTTGGAATGGTTCCGGGATTGATCGCCACTGTTATTTTCGCGCTTCCCGCCCCAATTCGGCTGACTCAACTTGGTATTTCCAGCACGCCGCCGGATCTAAAAGAGGCTGGCGTTGCCTTTGGCGGTAACTCTTGGCAGATCCTTTGGAAAATTGAAATTCCCTATGCCATGCCGCAAATACGGGCAGGCCTAACTCAGACAATCATGTTGTCTTTATCCATGGTTGTCATCGCGGCGCTGGTGGGCGCAGATGGCCTTGGGGTGCCAACATTGCGTGCGCTAAATCAAGTGAATATTGCCAAAGGATTTGAAGTCGGTGTTGCCATTGTTGTGGTCGCCATCATTCTGGATCGTCTGATCCGCTCCTCAGAGGATTAGGCAAATGGATACAGCGATCAAGTTTGAAGATGTGTCTGTCATTTTTGGACGCAAAACTGACGCGGCGCTTCAGTTTGCTAATCAGGGTGAAGGCCGAGAAACTATTCAGGAGAAAACTGGAAATATTCTTGGTGTCTCCAAATGTAGCCTAAATATTGACGTTGGAGAAATTGTCGTCTTGATGGGATTGTCCGGCTCTGGAAAATCCACGTTGCTGCGAACCGTCAATGGCCTGAACCCAATTACGGCAGGGTCTGTCTCTGTACGTAATGGGAGTGAGATGGTGAATATCGGGACGGCCGATAAAAATGCCCTTCTTCAGTTGCGCACGCAAGCGGTTGCAATGGTTTTTCAGAATTTCGCATTATTGCCCTGGCGGACTGTTACCGAAAATGTAGGTCTGGGGTTAGAGCTTTCTGGCATTTCAAAGACCGAGCGCGAAGAGCGTGTTGCAAAGCAGTTGGAACTTGTAGGTTTACAAGATTGGGGCGATCGCACAATCACCGAACTCTCCGGTGGTATGCGACAGAGAGTAGGACTTGCGCGTGCATTCGTAACCGACGCACCGATTTTGTTAATGGATGAGCCTTTCAGTGCGTTGGATCCATTAATCCGCGCTCATTTGCAGGATGAATTGCTGGAACTGCAGGAAAAGACCAAACGGACAATTTTATTCGTCAGCCACGATTTGGACGAGGCTATGAAAATTGGCAATAAAATTGCCATCATGAAAGGTGGCCGGATTAACCAGTTTGGTACTCCGCAGGAGATTGTCCTCAACCCAAGCGACGCGTATGTGAAGGAGTTTGTAGCCCATATGAACCCGCTTAATGTGTTGTGTGCTGGGGATATAATGTCTGAGAGTTCCGACGGATCTGCCTCACGGACTATTAGTGAAGAGACGCCTTTGCGTGATCTTGTTCATATGATGTGGGAAAATTCAGAGAATTTGAATGTGACGTCAGAGGGCGCAATAATCGGATCTGTAACGTCCAAAGATATCTTTAAGTCACTCTCCGGACTTTAAGGAGGGGCAGATCTATAGCAATGATTGTTTATCGTTCAACGTAGGTTATATTTATGGAATGTACTTAATCGTCTTCTGGATATTACATGAGTGAAATGAATGGACCGCAATCATCCATAACAAGCCCGGTTGTTGAATGGCTTGTAGATGGGGCGCCTGGGGCCCCCTTATCACAAGATATATTGTTGCATTTATGCGAACGCTTGCTGGGCTGCGGTATCCCGCTATTCCGCTCGGCTGTTTTTGTCACGACACTACATCCCAACATTATGGGTCGAGCCTTCTATTGGCATAAGAACAATCCGACGATTGAGGTCGGAGAAGCCCCTTATAGTTTGCTTGATTCAGACGAATATAAACGCAGCCCCATTTTGCATGTTCTTGAGACGAATAAGGAAATTCGCCGCCATCTGGCAGACCCAGATTGCCCAGACGATTTTCTAATATTGCAGGGTTTCCGCGATGAAGGGATAACGGATTACCTCATCATGCCGCTTGAATTTACCAATGGTGAAATTCATGCCGCAAGTTGGTCAACCTGTCAGCCCGGTGGTTTTACAGACAAACAATTGCACGGCCTTCGTAAAATTAGACCTGCCTTGTCGCGGTTGGCTGAAATTATGGCGCTCAAACGAGTTTCCAGAAATTTGCTGGATGCGTATTTGGGGCATCAATCAGGGGAAAAAGTTCTTTCCGGAAAAATACAACGCGGAGACGGAGAGGATATTCTTTCGGTTATTTGGTTTTGTGATTTACGAGGCTCGACAAATTTGGCCGACACGTTGCCAAGTCAGGAATATTTGTCGCTTCTTAATCAATACTTTGAATGCATGGCAGGGGCCATTCTCGACGGCGGGGGAGAAGTCCTCAAATATATTGGAGATGCAGTACTTGCTATTTTTCCGATTGATACGAAAACGAATAATTATGATGTAGCCTGCCGGCTTGCGGTCCAATCGGCCGAAGAGGCCATGTCTCGCATGGCGAACTTAAACAGTGACCGCGCGAAGGCAGGAAAAAACCCTTTGGGTTATGGTATTGGATTGCATTTGGGCCGCGTTATGTATGGCAATATTGGGACGCCAGACAGGATAGAATTTGGCGTAATCGGTGCAGCCGTTAATGAAGCTTCTCGTATCGAAGGCATGACAAAACTTCTTCAAAAAAAGATACTGATTTCCGGTGAAGTTGCTGCACATCTTGAGGAGAAGTGGCACTCCTTAGGGCGTCACTCTTTACGCGGTGTCGGAGAGGAAATCGAACTTTTTATACCTCCGTCTCATCAAGAGTGAAGTCTGGCTTTAGGGCACTTTGTTTTTTGAAGTTTCCGTTTTTCGTTTGGAGGAAAAACAGATTATTTTAATAAGACTGTTTTTACTATATATTGATAAAGTGAGCCGTTCAGTAATCGGGTGATTTTATTTTGGCAATACAGATAGCATGAATGAAAAATTAGGAAATCTCGACTTTATTGAGTACCTCTCACAAGGCGTGACGGTATTTGATCAAAATCTAAATTTAGTCGCATGGAATAAAAAAGCTGCAGAATTGCTAGATTTCCCTTTGGAATTAGCAAAGATCGGGACACCCCTTGCTCGCTTCTTAAAAATGAATGCTGAACGCGGAGAGTATGGGCCGGGTGATATAGATACGATTGTTAATGAAGGTCTTAAGCTAACCAAACAGCGTATTCCGCATTCATTTGAACGTAAAAGGCCCGATGGGACTGTGCTTCTGATTGAAGGAAATTTTACAGCCGACCATGCGATGGTAACAACTTATACCGATATTACAGAAACACGTTTGGCTGAGAAAAAGTACCAGATAGTCAACGATCTATTAGATAAACAAAATCGTCAGCAAGCCGGTGAAATTGAGAAGAGCAGGCAACACCTACAGGAACGAAATAGGATTCTCGAAATTGTCACAGAAAATACCAAACACGGTATTTCCCTTTTCGACAAAGATCTAAACCTCCTTGCCAGCAATGCGCGCTTCCTTGAACTCCTAGAGTTTCCGCCAGAATTTGGCCAGTCTGGAACCACCATGCTGCAAATGTTTGAGTATAACGCGAAGCGCGGTGAATATGGAGAGGGGAATTTAGAGGAAAAAATACGAGAAAGAATACAACTCGCTCTCTCATTCAATCCCCATAAGTTTGAACGTGTTCGCCCAGATGGAACTGTTATTGAAATTATTGGGACCCCGGTCAAAGATGGGTTCGTTACCACCTATACTGATATTACAGAACTGAGAAACGTACAGTTAAAGCTAGAGGATGCGACAAAAACGCTCCAGAAGACAGTTCAGCAGCAGTCGATTGCACTTTCACAGAAACAATTTCAGGCAAACCAGCTCATTACAGCCATAAATGCTATGGAAGAAACAATTGCCTTGTGTGACAAGGAGGGCCGCGTCGTCTTTTGCAACGAAAAACTGCGTTCGTTAATTCCAGAATTATCCTCCTATCTGGATCCGGGGAAACCATTTGAAGGGTTTATCCGAGCGGCTTTGGAAATCGGTTTTTATAAATTAGATAAATACGAATTAGATGCGTGGCTTAAAAATAGAATGGACCATTATCAAACTGCATCGGGTGTTTTCGAAACTGAGATCGTGGGAGGCAAATGGTTTCAGGTACAGGACCAGCGTTTGAGTGATGGGTCCATAATCTCCATAGGCAGCGACATAACAGAAATAAAGCAATCACAAGTAGAGAAAATTGAAGCCGAAGCGCGATTTCGCGATTTCGCTGAAATTGGTGCTGATTGGTTTTGGGAAATCGATCAAGACCTTCGATTTAGCTATTTCGCGGGAAATGTAATAGAAGTTACCGGCGTTGCAATTAGTGAGTTTATTGGAAAAACAAGGCAAGAAGTTCAATACGGCAATCTAGATTTCGAAAGCAACAGTTGGGAGAAGTATTTTCTAGATCTGGAAAACAGGTCAGATATTGATAACTTTGAGTATCAATGGCTCCGACCTGATGGTGAAATCCGATTTATTAGCCTAAGTGGTCGGCCTCACTTTGATGAGACAGGAGAATTTTTGGGGTATCGAGGTGTCGGCCAAGACATTACATCACGTAAAATCTCGGAAGAACGTATTCGAGAGAGTGAGGAACGCTTTCGGACAATTGCTGATAATCTGACCGAGATCTTTTGGTTAGTGAATGTTGAGGAAAATGGTTCCTATCAAGTTCTGTATGTAAATCCGGCATTTGAATCTCTATGGCGGCACAAACCAGAAGAATTATTTGAAGATGACACTGTTTGGTATCGATGTGTTCACCCAGATGACAAAGACAATCTCAAGGAAACATTTCTGGGTTTTATCGAAGGTCGAAACGGGTACGATATAGAATTCCGGTTATGTTATCCGGATGGCACGGAAAAAATAATCCACTCCGAGGGCCAACTTATTAGGGATGCTGCCGGGAAAATTGTACGCGTGGCTGGTATTTCGCGAGATGTAACCGGGTTTAGGCGTTCAGAGCAAGCGTTGCGCCGTTCTCAGAAAATGGATGCAATTGGGCAATTAACAGGGGGTGTTGCCCATGATTTCAACAATATACTTGGAATTATTCAGGGAAACCTTGAGCTCCTTGAGGAAATGTTGATCGGTAACGAAGCGGCGTTAGAGCGTATAGAAAAAGGCCTAAAAGGAACCGCACGAGGGGCGGAGATAACCCGCAAACTTCTAAGCTTCTCAAGAGAGAGCGTTGAAGAGAAACGTTTGACGTCGGTAAACGGGTTTATATCTACGATGGAAAACTTGATTGTTACGTCGTTGACCGCGTCTATTGAAGTTACAACAGAATTATCTAATGATATTTGGCCAGTTTTGATAGACACAGGGGACTTTGAAGATGCGATCCTCAATTTGTCTCTAAATGCCCGTGATGCGATGCCGGATGGAGGACACCTTATCATAGAAACTGAAAATAAGGTTCTGGATAAAGACTACTTAAAACACGATCCAACCGGGCAAATTGGCGAATTTGTAATGATCTCTGTGAGTGACACAGGCTGTGGTATGAGCAAGGACGTCCGGGAGAAAATATTTGAGCCCTTCTTCACGACTAAGCCTATTGAACGTGGAACTGGATTAGGCCTTAGTATGGTTTACGGTTTTGTTAAGCGGTCAGGTGGGCATATGAGAGTTTATTCTGAACCCGATGCGGGAACAACATTTAGGATATATCTTCCGCGGGCCAACCGTAAAATGGAAATTGTACCTCGAGCAAATATAAATCAGCGAGATTTAGTCGCGGGCACGGAAAAAGTACTTGTTGTTGACGACGAAGAGAGCCTCCTTGAGCTGACGACTATGGCTCTTACTCAGCTTGGATATGATGTGATTGCAGCAACTAGTGGCCGTAACGCTTTACAAAAACTTGCTGACAATGAAGATATAGATCTGCTTTTTAGCGATGTCATTATGCCGGGTGATCTGGACGGGTATCAGTTGGCGAAACTGGCACATGAGGCATCTCCAAATCTAAAAATATTACTAACCAGCGGCTTTACCAAAAATCACGAAAAATATGTACATGGAACTGATGAGTTTCTCTCAGAGTTGGCCACAAATTTGTTGAGTAAACCCTATAGTAGGGTTGATTTGGGTAAAAAATTGAGAAATATGTTGGATTAAGAGAAAAGGCACTAATTTTTAGCCTATGCGACTGGCGTGCGTTTGCACTTATCGGATTAATCTTTCGTCCTGTTTGAGTGTGAAATAGAACGTAGACCCCACTCCAACCTTGGATTCTACCCAAACTCGGCCGCCATGTAGCTCAACAATTTTCTTTACAATGGTCATACCGGCTCCGGTGCCTCCTCCATATTGGTTCTCACTATGTAGTCTTTTGAAAATCGTAAAGATTCTGCCCTTATTGTCGTCTTCTATTCCGATGCCGTTGTCTTTGACATAGAATTTGGTATTGGTACCGTTTTGTTTGTACCCGATCTCAACCCACTTCTCTGTTTTGTCATTATACTTCATTGCGTTGGTTATGAGATTACGGAAAACTTCACCAACCCTTGCGTTATCACATTTGAAGCGTGGTAGCGTGGCGGGAATGCGTACCTCAATATCTAACTCATCAAGCCTTGTTTTTAGAGAGGTTAAAACCATCTGAACACTACTCTGTAAATCAGCTTCCTCAATCAAAAGATCGCGTCGTCCAACACGAGAAAAATGTAAGAGGGTGCTAATCAAAGTTTCGAGGCGGCGCAGAATTTCGGGTAGTTTCTCAATGCGATTTACGACAGAACGATCTAATTTTCCTCCATAGTCCTCTAAAATATTTGCTATCTGATTAT
>Ga0105358_10001008_pt1 | contig 14789 bp, 11 predicted proteins | sample GOMGulsemesocosm_5_FD_83509 | JGI IMG/M metagenome (GOLD analysis project Ga0105358, IMG submission 83509) | Methane-oxidizing microbial communities from mesocosms in the Gulf of Mexico - GOM15C Gulf of Mexico | ecosystem: Environmental > Aquatic > Marine > Cold seeps | place: Gulf of Mexico... | reverse complement strand
TCCGAGAGTGTGATCTTTCGATGCACCCCGTCGGAAAAGGCAGCGCTTGTGGCCAAGGCGCACGCCGCTGGCCTGCCCAATGCCACGTTGATGCGTGAGGCATTGGGCTTGGTCGAGGCCCGACGGCGCAAGCCCGTGCCGCGTGTTGATCCGCAGCTGACTTTTGCGATTGCGCGCGTCGGCGGGAATCTCAATCAACTGTCGCGATGGATCAATGGCGCGGTCAAGTCGGGGCGTGCGACCCAGATTGATGCGCTCAAAATCGCGGCACAGTTGGTGGTGATCGAGCGGCAGATGGCGCAGATCATAGCGGCGCATTCTCAGCCCTCACAGGGGGGCAGCGCATGATCATCTCGTTCTTTACCACGGGCACCGGCGGCGGTTCGGCTCCTGTGAATTACCTCATTGCCCGCGAAGTCTTGGCCTATGACGAAAACCGCAATCTGATCCGCGACGACGGCCAGCCACAGACAAAAATCCGTGATCCTCTGCCCGAAGTGCTGCATGGCAATCCCGATTGCACCCGCGATCTGATCGATGCCAGCCCCAATAAATGGACCTACACCGCTGGCGTGATCAGCTTTACTGAGCGCGATGCCCCCAGTGGCGACGCCCAGCAAGAGGCCATTGAGCAATTTGAGGCTCTGGCCTTTGCGGGGCTGGAACGCGACCAATACGATTGTCTTTGGGTGCGCCACGTTCACGAGGGCAACGTCGAGCTGCATTTTTGCGCGCCACGAATGGAACTCAGCACGGGCAAGGCGCTCAACATTGCACCACCAGGTCATGATGCGGCGTTTGCAACCCTGCGGGACGAACTGAACCAAACCCACAATTGGGCCGACCCGATGGAGCCAGACCGCGCCCGCGAATTCAAAACCGTGCGTGAAAGTACGGAACGGGCTGAGGCGCGCGCGGTGATCGTCGGTGCGATCTATGACCAGATAGATGGGGGCTTGGTCACGGATCGCCCCACAATGCTGGAGTTCCTTGAGGATGCCGGTTTTGAAATCACCCGCCGCGCGGAAAAATCCATCAGTATTCGCGACCCGGAATTCCAAAAACCATTCAAACTAGAAGGGGGTCTCACCCATGAAAAATGGACCGCAACCCGCCACGCAGAAATCGCGGCTGAGTATGAAGCTGGCGCAGATGCAAACCGAACAAGAAGACTTGATGGCGTCTCACATGAACGCCTTCGTGCAGACCTCGCAGACCATGTTGAACGACGCGCGGGATACAATGCAGAACGATACGGCGCACTTTCTGTTTCACAACAGGAACTTGTTCGAGGAACGGATCGAACAGATCAGGACTTGGCTGACGTATTCACCTTGGATCATCACGGGGATCATCGTGACGGGGATCGCCTTGATGACGGTCGCGAGCTTTTTGTGGACGATCCAGCTGACACGCTCGGAGCTGACGGAACTGGGTCTGACGCGGATCGACAGGGAGGACGGGACATGGCTGGTGCTGGACCCGACCAAGACGCGCCTGAGGACCTGCACGCTGGGCGGCAGATCAGTGACCTGCATCAAGATCGAGGAGGATTAGATGACGACACCCCTGACAGCCTTGGAACGCGATTTGCTCGCCTGCGTCGAGCGGTTGGTGACGGCTTGCGAAACCTCAGCGGCGGAATTGAGCGGATTAGAGGAACGCTCGACGAACAAGATGCAGAGCAAGCTGGATGGAATCGCACAATGCGTGACGCTGTTGGTGCGTTCGCAAGCCGTATCAATGAAAGCATTGCGTGGATTGTTGAACGAGGAAGCGAGCTACAACGCGCTAGACGAACAATTGAGCAGGAGCTTGAGTTTAGCGAAGGACGCCGAAGAGAGGTTGAGACAGAGCTAGAAGCGCGGGAGGTCGAGATGGATCGGGGTCTGACGCACTAGAGGTCAGTTAGGCCGGCAGCCCAGACAAAGTCTGAATTCGTTGCGATTTTGCCAATGACTGCTTTCAGAAATTCGCCTTGAACGAGCGCGCCAAAAACGGTTGTCTTTGGCAGCTGCTAGCTGACTACTGCTGACCTAATTCGTTACGGTTGACGGCGCATGAATTCCGCAAAAAGTGGAACTGAAAAGTCTAGGAAGCCGTGCTCAGTGCTATAGATCATTCCTTTAGAGATCGTGTTGGCGCGAACAGGGCCGAGCGACGACACCCTTTTATCCAGAATCTTCGCAATATCGTTCATGGCGTAGGGACCATCACCTAGTGTGGCCATAACTGTTACAAATTCTGTTTCCTTTGGCGTCAGCCTATCGAGGCGCACTCGAAAGAACCCCTCGTCGAGCGAAGCGAGAGTCTCCGTATAGGCATCGACTACTTCCTGCTTAGTGATCTCAGGGCCTTCGGCATTGTCCCAAGCCTTTGATGACCACTCCTGCAAAAAAAACGGATAGCCCTGTGTTTTGGTCGCTATCTCTTCGAGGGCATCAATTGAAATCGTCGCACCTTCCTCAATGATGGGTTTTTCTACCGCTTGTCCTGCAGATGCTGGGTCGAGCGCGCCGACACCTGGATAGAGGAAGAGTCTTTCAGAGTAGGATTTAGCTTCACCAGCGAGGCGTGCAATCTGCGGAAGACCTGCGCCAACCATTATTACGGGCAAGCCCTCTTGTGACATTCGGTGAATTGATACGATGAGAGCGGATAAGTCAGCTTCAGATAGATATTGCACTTCGTCGATCAGTAGCACCCAACCCTTGCTCCCAGCTTTTGCAGCCTTCCCAATAGCAGTGAAAAGATCTGGGAGATCGAATTGAATGTCGCCACTATCCGCAAGTCCAGGTTCAGGTTCGACGCCAATTTCCGCGCCAGCCACCTCAATCTTGAATATCGATGCGAAGCCGCGCAGACCTCTAAGGCCAAGTTGTGCGAGTTGTTTTGCACCTTCGATCGTTGATAGTCCGCGCAAAACCTTGCGCATTTCCGGATAAAGGAGTCGCGCGAGACTTTGGTGTTCAGGGGCCTCGATTTTTGATACATAATAGCCTTGCTCTTCAGCAATGCGACCAATCTCATTCAGCAAGACAGTCTTGCCGGTTCCTCGCAATCCAAGAAGCATCATGGATCTCGGATTGCGCCCAAGCAACGCGCGGCCACATGCGATTCTTGCATCATTCAAGATATTATCGCGCCCTGCCAACTCAGGAGGTCTACTTCCTGCTCCAGGGGCAAATGGGTTACGGTAAGGGTCCATCCTAATACTCCAAAGTGTAGTAACTCTAACAAGGTATAAGGATGTATAAGTTTTAAAGCTATACTTTGTTATACATGATTAGATATCAGCTGGTAAGAAAGCTGCCAAAGCTCTGGCATGTATTTGCCCTAACCATAAAAGTGGACATTTGCTGCAACACGAAAATTTAGAAAAATGGCTCAAAGCGGAAATTTTCCGCGCCGCAGAAAACTCTGCGGCGTAAACGCAGGATCTCATCCCTATAGGCGACTGAACCCCACTAGGCCGCAATTAACGGTTCAATGCCAGACACATCGATTTCCTTTGCGGCCAGCGCCATGTCGTAATTCGTTTGCAAGTTTACCCAGTAAGTCGGGGTAGTGTTAAAAACGCGGGCTAGGCGAAGCGCTGTATCCGGCGTGATCCCCGTGGTACCCTTGATCAACCGCTCGATCCGCGTCCGAGGCACATCCAAACGCCGCGCAAACGCGATTGCCCCCATGTCCAGGGGATCAAGGTAAAGCTCTTTCAGGACTTCACCGGGGTGCATTGGTTCTTCAAGCAGGCTCATCAGCGTATCCTTTCAATGGTAGTCGACGATCTCGACATCGGCAGGGCCGTTCGGGGTTCAGACAAAGCAGATGCGCCATTGCCCGTTGATCCGCACGGAGTGTTGCCCAGCCCGATCACCCTTTAGTTCTTCTAAGTGATTGCCGGGTGGAAAGCGTAAATCCTCCACAACAACCGCAGCATCCAGCGCCGAGAGCATCGCCCGCGTGCGCTTCACCAAATCACCGGGGAAGCCTTTGCCGTACTTGCCTTTCACGGCACTGGCAGCGAGTTTTCCCTTGGTACTTTGGATCATGGCGAATGTGTATCACTTGGAGATACATGTGTCAAGGTGCGATACAATTTCTGGTGCGTGGCCAACCGCATCAACTTAAGGCTTTGCTACGACGGCGGCGAAAACCAGAAGTCCGCGGTGGACACGAAGTACCTGACTGCAAGCTATCTTACCCGTTGATTGTTACTGCGCTTGGATCAGCCGCTGGGATCGGCTTGTCCAAGTAGTTTCGCCTTAAACACTTGCAGGTTTTCGACGAGTTCGTCGATAGATTGAGACAGTAAGGTCTTTGAGCGCTCTTCAGGTTCTAAGCTTTCAAGTCTCGCTTCTTCTTCAGCGCTCTTCTTTTCCTGCTCGTCGTCATTGAAGACAACATTGATGACGGGAGTCGTTGGCTTTTGCTGTTCCAGAAAACTCAGCCAACCACCTAATGCCATTATGAATTGTTGTTCCTCTTCAGCGAGATGTTCGAAGGTTTCAGCTGTATATTCGGGGATCTCTTTTTGACCAGAAACCAATATCACCCCATGAGCCATTAACTTGCGCAAACTGTCGAATAACAAGGCTAAGTCGCGTTCACGCATATCCTGACTGTGCCTATAAAATGGGGAGGAGTCCGGGCCGATGCGGTCAAGAACGCCAATTGCACCTTTCAAAGCTGACATCGGGTCGGCCGTACCCGGAATCGAACCTCGGTGCTCCCAGAGCCTGAATATCAGATCAACTGCTTCCTGGCTGGCTGCGGCTTGCGCGCCATCCGAGCGTTTGGCGTCCTCTATGAGAGACGCAAGATGATGAGCCATCCATTTTCCTAAGGTATCGACTCCATCAGTCAGTTCCAACTCCCGTACAATCTTCTCTCCAAGAGCCAAAGTTCTGCTCGGCTCCTTTAAGTTGTCCGGATCGCTCGAGGAGAAGTAATCTGTTGTAGGTCCCCGACCCCTTTTTTTCTTCAAAATCGATCTGTTTCCCTTGGCTTTTGTCACGTTTTGTTAATCCTATATCTGCAATGAGTTCTGCCCCCTGATCGTCTAAGAATTTCTCCAAAGCGCTCTGTGACACAAGAAGTCGATGTCCTGAGCTTACGACACTGTCTCCCAAGTAGCGATTTCGCTCATCTGCGTCTTTATCACCCCACAATTCCAACCGAAAGATCGTATCACCTGTAGATGGGTCAATCCATCTGAGACCATCTTCAAGAACCTCCTGAAGACCAAAATATTCTACTGCGATCGAGCCGGGTAGGTGGCTGGGTTGCCCAACTCCAAGTTGTAGGGGGTCCTTATCATCAAACCTCCGATCACCGTCATTTAGAAGAATCCATCCTTCAAGTTTGAAGTTTTCCTCGTCAATTTCGAGATCATGACCTTCAGGGCAAATATAGAAATCGAAGTCATTTGGGCAGGTTTGCAGTGCTCGCACCAGTGATATCGCGGTGCCTGGTGAGACTAGTCCAGTACTGATCTTTGCGTTCAGTTCCCAGCGATCTGATCGAGTGTTAATATATTGATCAACGACGATCCAACCCGGTTCTGACTCTGGGAACAACTCGCGAAGAAACTCAGCTTCATTAATTTCTTCTGCCCATTCAGCGACATCAGCGAAACTTTTGGTCCGATGGTGGGCTTCAAGCGGACGGTTCGTCACGAAGTCTGCCAACCAAAACGGCGGCTTAGTGAGTTTGCCATACGAAATCTGATAGCTTAGCTCACTGAATTCATCCGCGTCGCTGTACTCAGACTTCTTCAACGGACGCTGGGCAAGAAATTCGCCCGCTGCGCACCACTTTGCATTCCACTCAAGATGGGATCGATATCGCTCTAGTGTAGGAAGGGAGCCGTGGCTTGTGCTACTGAGATGATAATCTCGCTCGCTGAACCTATTTTCGCGGGGCTCTCGGAATCCGTAGGGTTTTTCATCAATAACGCCCCATTCGTCTACGATCCATTTTTCAGCTGAATTCAGAAAGTTTTCGGTTGTTGCTCCCTCGAATACTCTTAACCAAGGAGCGTACCAGTACCGAAGAGTGTCCATTGCATCGAAACGAAATCTCTCGTTGTTTCGGTTTACCTTGAAAAAATCATACGAACCCGTGGGCACGGTATCTGCGCCGGTCGTTGCAATACCGGAATTGACCGATACCAACTTTGCGAGTTGACCATCGTCCAAATGGAACACGTCGGCTTCATGCAGCTTGCGACACGCATCCGCCGCAAAATCCCTGATAAGGATGTGGGGAAACGATGAATCCAACGCAATTTGATAGAGACGTTTTCCAGCATGCTCCACGGTTGAAGGTGTCTCCAGACATATGCGATCAAACATAATCATCATCCATAGACGAGCGGCCAGCCAATAATATGGCTTCTCGGGTGCCCGAAATACGTTGTCTTCTGCTCTTTCGTACAGCTCCAAAATCGTCTTGAGTTCTTCACCGTGCCCAAGTCGGGCGAGGCGACGCCCTGCGTGGGCAGCTTTCCATCTGAGGTGATGGTCGATGTCACTCAAGTAAGCAACGACAAAGTGTGCGACCGCATGAGTTGGGGTGTCGGGAACTCCGCGTAGATCGATATTCTCTTTGTCTTCAGGGTCAATTCGATCAACCAAACGATCTAAGTACCATGAGAGGAGGGACGAGCTTTCGCGGTCGTCAAGGAATTTGGTCAACCGTTGCACCAGTCCGAAAATCTGATGCGAATTCAACCAAAGACCGTTTCCTTCAAGCCCTCGTAGGATGATCTCTTCGGCTGCTTTTCCCTCTAGTTTGGCAAGTACTAGTACTTCTTCGAGTCTTCCGGCGTCGCCGGCATAGCGGCTCACCAGATAGGGAAACGCATCCCCGATGAACTGCGGCAACCTGTTTTCGCACCATGTCTCAACTGAGAGTTGCGAGTACCAAGCCTTGATGGAACCAAACAGAGTGTCGACGAGCTGCTGTTCATCATACTCCACAATAATCTCAACCAAAGCGCTCAAGAATTTTGTGCGGTTCCCAACCTGAACCTGCAATGACGCATGATGCAGCACTCCCGACAAAGATATGTACTCTTCATTGGCCCGAGTTTCTTTTAACAACTCCTCTGCGACGGGGTACAGAATCTTGGCTTGGGCTAGTGTTTCTTGGTCCCAGCTCTTCTTAGCAAGCACAGACTCCGGTCGCGCTTTCTTTCGGCGCTTCACGCCTGCTTCTTCTAGTGGGTCCTCAAGGCTGTTTTTGAGGTGGTTCATGCGCCGTAGGCGCTCAAGCCAGACACTTCCTTCTTGAGACAGAAGCAGAAGCTCTGTTTCAGTGGACTCGTCTATCGCCCCCGTGGCTAAGTCACGCGCAAACTCTTCGACAAGCTTTCGTCTATTGGAAGCCTTTAAACCGCTTGTTTTGTTGAGAATCGCTGAGATTGTACGTGCATTAGGATGTCCGACCAGTTTCAACAGTGCGGCAGCTTGAACTGGATCCAAGTCGCCGCGATCTACTCCGAAGTGTAAGGCAGGCTCGAATGTTTCGTACGAGCTCACATAACCGCTGTCATCCCATCTTGCTGAACATGCCAGTGCGGTAGGAAAGTGCAGTGTCGCAATGCTTTCCATAGCTTCATTCCATGGAAAGTGCTCGACGTTTTCTAGCCGAATTCCTGCATCAACGAAAAACTCTGCGGCCACCGAAGCGTAGTGTTTTCTATCAAATGAGGGGTAGTTGTCTTGGTTTAGGGCAAGAGTATGGAGGAACCGAATCTGGTCTATCGCCTCGGAGTCCAACTCGTGTGCTACAGCAATTGCCTTCTGAAATATGACATTGGCATCGTCAGAACTTATAGGAGCAATCAACTCGGCGAAGCTGGCGAGTGATTCTGATTTTTCCCTCGCACCCATTCTTTGCTTTGCGAGGCTGTTAACAGCATCCGTAGTGCGATCAAGTAATTCGCCGTGCAGTGAACCAAATGCTGTCAAAGAGGAAAACAGATTTTTAACGCTGGTTTCACCTTGTGACCAAAAACCTTTCAGGGTTTCGAAGCTAAACTTGGAAAGAGGTTCGATCGGGATATTCGCCGCGACAAGAACAACTAGGCCTTCCGCCATCACCGACCTTAATTTCAATGTCCTATAGTTTTGATCAAACCTCCAAGTGTCCCGCGAAAACGATTTCAACAGTTCGGCTAAGCAATCTTCAGATGAAATACCGCCCGCCCGGTGAATTAGATATTCAGCTCTTCTTGAGTAGAAGGGTGCCACATGCTCGACAACGCTTCTTAAGCGTCTTTCACTATCGGTCTCGGGCTGCTTAGTTTTAGCATCTTGATCTGACGCGGCCTTAGGCGGTTCAACTAGCATGTTCTTAAGGTCGATACTGCCTGAGACCAAAATTTCTTGAAGGCAATACGATCGCAGTATGCCGTCGATTAACTTCGGTTGATGATCATATAGCTTATCAATGCGTCTTGCCGAGGCGATCGACAAAGGCTTTGTGATCGCCTTAACCAGTTCTATGTCGGTGTTGTGAGCCGCGAGCACCTCAGCGCCGTTAAGCAGCACCTCTGAGATGGCTCTTTTTAGGGAACCGCTGCTGCCAAGATCATCCAGAGTCTTAGCAGCAATAGGATACCTTCGAGATAGCAACCTAAGTCCTTGCGCTAGCTTTTTCAGATTAACCGGTTGCCCGGCCAGTCGAAGCGGAACCAATATGAATGGTGCCAACAGAGGGCTGAGATTATTGCCTATTTCTTGCAAGATTTCGAAGCGCTGATCTGCCACCAACCTTCTGATCGCGATGCGAGCAGTGCTAGTAGCAAATTCAACGGGCCAGTGGCGGAATAGTTGGATCGCGGACTGAGCGCCCTCTTCCAATGCCCTAGCAACAAGTGCATTCGCCATATCTTCCGGACCAATATTCCACCCGGATGCATGACCAAATTGTTCCTCATCTTCTCGTAAAGCGTCTTCTCGCACTTTGAACCATGCCGAAATTCGCCTGCGAATCTCGCGAACCTGGCTAAAGTTTCCGCGCTCCGCTTCCTTGGAAAGAACGCTCAAAAGAAGCGGGCCTTGCTCCTCAACTCGATCTGGATCGCCGAGAATCAGCCTGCTGCCAGTCGTTCCTGCAAAGTGGGCTGTAAGATTTGGAAAATCCGTCAGTATTTTTCGTGTGGCATCGTCTGTTTCAAGCGCTTCCGCCCCAATCAGAACAAACCGAATTGTTTGTTCTAAATTTCCGGCGGATCGACAGACACTTATAGCATTAGCCAGGCGTTGATTTCTTATTTCCATCCTGAGCACGGGATCCCGTACGTTGCTAGCTAAGGGTTCAGGCTCGTTCTCCACCAAGTCCAGTAGTTCGGCACCCATTTCAGCTTTCAATAGTAACGGAACGACATTCAATGCGGCGTATTCAGAACTTCGGCAATCAACCAGCATCCGCTGGGCGACTTTGGAGCGAATATCAGGTATAGAGTTTTGGCCTTTTACAAGTGCGAAATGTTCAAAATCCTCGTCTGCAAAGCTGATGGTATTTTCTGAAACCCGGACACCAGGTTCCAAGTCGGAGCAAATGTCCAAAATTTGCGCATCTGACAGATTTAATGCATGCGCGATTTCCCCAACAGGAATTGGTCTCGGTAGAACTGCTAACGCGGCACAGGTTTCTTCGACTTTAGTTGCCTCTCCAGCTTTCTTCACAGCTTCGTCAAATTGCTCGTGGAAAATAACTTCCAAGGTTTTGCCATTTGGCCGAAGGGGATCTAACGCCTCGCTCGGTTTGTCAGAAGTTTTTCCAAAGGCATAGTTCTGTACCCTCGGTGTGCCATTGGTGAGTCTGTGAAAATCGTCTACCCACTCTTCTGGCGCCTCCCAGAAATGAGTAACGAATTCACCAGTTTCTGCGCGGCTAAAGGGCGGCAACTCAAAAGGTTTGAAAGAACTTGGTAGATTCAAATCGTCTCGCCGTCCGGTCCGTGCACTTATGACAAGTGCAACGTTCTTCGGTAGGTCTTCAAACGAGATCAGTTCAGCGACAAAACTCTCCTCTTTCGGCATACGAGCATTCGCTGCACTAACTGAGTTGTCGGCAGCGTCTAAGACTATCACGAGCCTCGCTTCGGGTCTGACGTTGGAAAGTGTTTCGGAGGCTAAGAGCAGTCTTCGGTGAAATGCGCGCGCAAAGTCCAAACCCGATCTTGGTTCTAGGAACGCGGGAATATTGAGTCGATTGGCAAGTTCATTCGCCAGCTGAACGAATGCATCGCGCGGTCTATGGCGCATCGCGCTTGCATCCATATATGACCCTGCACCGTAGCAGTCGAATACGATAACTTCGGAACCCTCAGGCAGAAGGCCCTGAAACTCTTGAATAATTGTACTTTTTCCAACACCTCCTGCCCCATGCAACAAAATTCGCTGATCACTGTCGATGATGCAGTTGCAAAGTTCTTTAGAAATCTCGCGAGAGACAAGATCAGTTACCGGCTTGACCTTAGCTGGGCATGGGAACAATGCTCGGATCTCAGAAACGCCGAACTGTAATAGTACCGACTCTTTGTTTATGATCTCTCCAGCGGTTTCAGGCATCATCATTTTGTTTCGGATAAAATTGCGCAGCCTTAGAGCCACTTCAGCGAACTCTGACTCTGCCCAAGCCGAAACCTCCACCAACATCTTCTCTTCCAAAAGGAAACGAGAGTTTGTTTGGCTGACGAACTTCAAGCATTTAGCAAAATCTTGAAACTCCTTTGGAGATAGCCCACTGGCATGAACCAACCGGTGCAGTTTATCACCGCCACTCTGCCACTTGGTCTTAAATGACGCTGGAACACCGTCATTTTTTGCTCTGTTGATAGAGCTTACAACGAGGTCGGAAACTGGCTGATTGGTCACCAGTTCTACAGAAATATCGCTGAGTGGCCTACCTTTTCTTAGCTTAATTGTCTCACGGAAGGCCTTACCCAATCCTCGCATGAGCGACGATGAGGGGTCGATGGATGAAGGCCCATAACATGCCCTCGAAGGCGACCATGATGTATTCGGTTTGCTCGCTGAATACTTCAGCTGTTGAATTGCGACGCGGTCTGCCGTTTGAATGCTAGTTCCGCCGTACAACAAAGTGCAATCAACGCCGTCCCACTGGTGACCGGAACCGTCAGCAGATGGAACGCCCTCCACTGTTACCGCTTCTAGCTTGCTCGTGCTGTCTAACAGCCTCAGGGCCGAACGAACGGCCCAAAGTTCATGATATACATCACCCGTGTTTGAGCCCCGCGCTCCACCAAAATCCAAATCGCTACTCATCTTACGAGACTTCCTAGATAACCATCGCCGCATGCCTTAAGGGCTGTGAACAGTGTTTTTGTTTTACTCACTCAGCAATCAATCGCTCGAGCCTCTTGCTCGCGAAATGCAACGTCAGAACCGATGCTGTCAGCAAAGGAACAAGTGCGCCCGCAACGGCAACACAGATGATTAGGCATGCTTTGAACCAAGTGAATTCGATGCTGTAGTCAAAGAAGTTGAAGTGAAGAAAGCCCGCGAGATACAAGGCGCTGACGCCCAAGTATATGTTGTATAGCGGCGACAATGGGTCGATTACAGTTCGTTGTGCTCGCTCCAAGGCCGCCCGGCGGATGCGCTTCCAGTTGTCGCTCTCTATCTTCATTTCTCTACTCCCTTACAAGTTCGATCCATGTGTGAACGTCATCGTCCGTCACTTCGCGTCCTTCGATGTGTGACTGATACCAGCGGGCGACGATGGCCCCGCGTTTCTCGCTTTTGATTTTAATGGCTTCTTCGTTGAGATGCTGATCAAGCGAGGTCTCGATTTCCTTGAGTGCGTCGAAGTCATGGGCCGCGCGGACCGCTTTGGTTCCTAAAAGTATCCAGGCTGCGTCTACGTCGAACCGATCAGCCATTGCGACCAGGGCTTCAACCGGTAGGCCGCGCTGGCCCTTTTCGTAGCTGTGATAGGCGCGATGTGAGACGTCAATCGCCTCCGCCATGGCGGTTTGTGTCAGGCCAACTTCATTGCGCGCAATCGCAAGGCGCGCGCCCATAGAAGTGAATACAGACTTCGAATCCTGCGTCATGCAAGGTTCCCTCTTGACGAAACCGTCATAACGCGCGAAACTGCACAAAATGACGTAAAATTACAGTTATTTCCATCTGACCACGTCAGAAGGTGCAGAACAAGCGATTCCATGCGTACAGAAAATTCAACCCAACGGATAAGGATGACTGAAATGGCAGAAATCGACAAAACAGACAGCTCGCAAATCCTGGGGCTTGGCAAGACTCCAGCACAATGGGTTGAGATCATGGCTGAGCGAGGGATTGAAATTTCCGAACGCACACTGCGAGAGCGGGCGAATGAGACTGGCGCGTTCTATCGGCTCGGGCGGACCATGCTGATCACACCCGCGCAGATCGACACAATTTTTGAAGGAGGTCAGTCATGCCGCTCGAAATCTACAAGAGGGGTCGAGTTTACTGGGCGAAGGGCTGGGTCGAGTACAACGGCAGGCGTATCGCAGGCCCATACAGGCGAAGCACTAAGGCATCTTCAGAAGCAGGCGCACGGGACTGGGTAGCCCGCGAAACAGAGGCGCAGATTCACCGATACGTTTTCGGGGATGAGCCGCGCATGACTTTCTCCGACGCGATCTTAATCTACAAAGCATCCCCGAAAGTGGCAAAGCAGCTCATCCCAATCGTAGAGGAGATTGGCGATCTGCCTTTGTCCGCGATCTCGGGCAGGATGCTCAAGGAGCTGGGGCCAAGCCTAAAACCAGATGCCTGTACGGACACGTGGTGGCGGGAGATTGTCACGCCCGCCAGTGCAGTTATCAACAATGCCCATGACCTGAAGAACACGCCAATGATCCGCGTAAAGTCTTACGACAATTTTGAACGGATCGCTCAAGACAAGCGGCGTAGTAAACCGAGCCGTGTGGAGCGCACCCCAGCAGACAAGGAATGGATCGACGCGTTCTGCAAGGCTGCTGATCCGTACAATGCTGCATTGGTGCGATTCATGTTCGAGACGGCGGCGCGGATTGATCAGGCCGTATCATTAGAGCCTAACGATCTAAAGCCCACCGAGAACAAAGTTCGGGTTAAAGCGCAGAAGGGGCATCCAGAGAGCTGGATCACCGTTTCACCTGAAATGATGGGCGAGTTGTTGGCATTGCCACCGAAGCGGCCCAAGAACCGTAAGACTGGCAAGTTCATGAAGCGGCGCGTTTTCGGCTATGGCAGCTCGACGGGTTACAACACGCGCTGGAAGACGATCTGCAAGCGGGCAGGCATCACATACCTTTCTGCCCACCCCGCAGGGCGGCACGGGTTCTTCACTGAATTGGTCGTGCGCCAGGGCGTCGATCCGGTCACTGCGGCGAAGGCTGGGCGCTGGTCAGACCCCAATTTGCCGATGCGTATCTACGCCCACGCCGAGACGGATGAGGCCGATGTCAGAGCCCGTTTTCGTACAAACCATGTACAGGAAGACCCTGTACAAACACCCAAACAACGGAAATCAAAGAAGGATTAACGCTATGAACGGTTCCCTCCTAAGGGGCAGGTTATTGGTTCGAATCCAATCGGGGTCACCATTAAATCAATGATTTACAGTGTTTCAAAGGTATGCTTTCTGGCTCGTTGAACCTAAAGGTCCATGTTGCAGGTTCACTGCTTTTGCTTGGAATCGCCGCGACCACTGGCCGACTCGATTGATCCCAGGTCCATCGCCCCTGCTGCTTTGCGCAGATAGTCCGGTGAAAATTGCGCATAGGTGGAGCGGGTTACGCTGGGGTTACTGTGTCCAAGATAGCTGGCCACCTCTTCAATCGGCACTCCTGATTCGACCATGAAGCGCCCTGCGGTGCGCCTCAAATCGTGCGGCGTAAAGTGTTTGATCTTTGCTCGCTTCACTGCGGCATTGAATCCGGTCTTAATTGAGCCCACCTGACGACCCCTCTCCCCACTCAATCATAGAATTCGAAACCGATGCCGCTTGGGCTGTCTGCAATGCAGCGACCAGCGTGTCGTTGATAGGCACAGTTGCACGCCCCTTTTTTTGGTCCGATTTCGTTCTTGGCCAGCTTGATTATGCGGCGCTCGAGGTCCACGCGGTTCCGGGGCAATTCCAGCAGCGCCCCAATCCGGCCCTCTGTCGTCAGCATCAGCAGAACCGCCAGACGGATATGCGGGTCAATTGTGCAGTTGATTAGAGCCGCGGCTTCGGCTCTGGTCAGATACCTATCGCGGGGCGGGGGCATTCTCGGCAACTCGATGTGTGGCGCGCTGTCGATCAGCCTGCGCTTTTCAGCCCATTTGACGGTTGCCTGTAGGCAATTCATCTCTGTACGGATTGTTCCGTCTTGGCGCCCTTCGGCCCGACGCGCTGCGATATATGCGCGGCAATCCTCAACGGTGATCTGATTTGCCCCCAGTTGGCCGAAAGCTGGCAGATCGCAGCTTATTATCATTGTGCGAAGGGCTTCACCACTGCAACCCCGTCTCTTGGCCAACGTGGCGGCTGTGAATGGTCGCATCTACTCGCCCTCTTTGCTCAGCGCGGAGGTGTTTACGGCCGCCAGTTTGTCACCTTTATCCGCCAGCCCTTCGGACATTCTTTTGATCCACTCCATTGGATCGTCATCAAGGATGGGGAATGGGTCACGGAATACCTTCAGCCGTCCAGCGGCCTCAGTTGCAATGAATAGCAGTAGCCGCTGATAGTAGCGCAGTCGTTTGATCAGGTTGTTGGTTGTGTCAGTCATGCTG
>Ga0105358_10001006_pt1 | contig 14811 bp, 17 predicted proteins | sample GOMGulsemesocosm_5_FD_83509 | JGI IMG/M metagenome (GOLD analysis project Ga0105358, IMG submission 83509) | Methane-oxidizing microbial communities from mesocosms in the Gulf of Mexico - GOM15C Gulf of Mexico | ecosystem: Environmental > Aquatic > Marine > Cold seeps | place: Gulf of Mexico... | reverse complement strand
AGGTACTGATAGTATTTTAGCGTTTGTTAAAGACCCAGATGGTTATTCAATCGAACTGTTGGCTTAACGCTAAAGAATCTTGACTCCCATTTTAGTTAAAATACTCGTTAGCTTAATAAGCGGTAGTCCAACAAGTGCATTGGGGTCCTCTCCTTCAACTCTATTAAACAAGGCAATCCCTAAACCTTCTGATTTAAAGGCGGCAGCGCAGCCGTATGGCTTATCTCTGTCGACATAATTTTTAATCTCTTCATGAGATAAGGTTTTCATGTGCACCCTGCAAATGTCAGTATCGGTAATGCTTTCATGTGTTTTAGAGCTTAAAACAGATAGGCTGGTGTAGAAGTTAATCGTTTTGCCGGATGAACGTATCAGTTGCTGCACGGAATTATCGAACCCTCCGGGTTTTGTAAGCTGCATATCGCCAAGCATAGCTACTTGGTCGGAACCAATGATAATGTGATCTGGATAATCTATAGCTAATGCATTTGCTTTTTCAAGAGCGAGCCGTTTTGACAGTTCAAGTGGTGTTTCATTGGGTTTGCACGACTCATCGATGTTGGGTGAGGCTGTGTCAAAACTTGGGTAGATTTTTTTTAATAGCTCTTTACGAAAAGGAGAGCTAGAAGCTAATACTAATTTTGGGTGATTTTTCATATAATACATAACCAAATCTGAATTAACGCTATTTTACCTAATTATGACCAAGACATTGCAGATAGAAGTGGATCCGCCCTTGTGTGCAAATCAAGAAAGAAATATCACTGGTGAGCTTGCTTATGATAAATTGCAACAAATTCAAGCTGATATAGATGCTTCTAGTTCAGCAATTAAGGCAGACTTAACATTTTCAAAAGTCGGTAAATTTGTTGTTTTAACGGGTCGGATTTCCGCTAATCTCGTGTTACAATGCGCCGCTTGTTTGGAATTGACTAATTTTCCAGTCGATATAGATGTGAAATTGGCGATTATTAATGACGAGGCACGGATGAGTTTGGTGCCAGATGATTATGAGCCTTATTTATATGAAGGTGAGCGCTTATTGATAAGTGATGTCGTTGAGGCTGAGGTTGTTTTAGTGCTTCCGTCGATAGCAAGGCACGAGGTTTGTCCGGTAGAATTACCAAAAAGCAGCACAAGCAAAGATTTTACGCTTGAAACGGAAAAAAAGAAAAATCCGTTTGAAGCATTAGAAAAATTAAAGTTGAATTAAACAGAAGGCCTTATTAACTGTTCAATAAAACTTATATCCAACGGATGTAAAACGTAATTTAGCAAAGCGCGAAGCGTTCTGCTGTAGTGATACTTATGGCTTTAAAGCGATAAAGAAATATTAATTCTCTGGAGAATTTGAGATGGCAGTACAAAAAAGTAAAAAATCACGCTCAAGACGCGGTATGCGTCGTTCACATGATGCGTTGACAGCACAAACATTATCAACTGAGCCTACGACAGGTGAAGTTCATTTGCGTCATCACGTTAGCGCAGACGGTTTTTACCGTGGTGAACAAGTCGTCGCTGATAAAGACTAGTATCATTTTGGTCTTAAATTTTTTAAGGCCACTCAGTTCCGTGTTTACAAGCAAGGCGTCATTGAATGTTTAATGCGAAAATAACGGGTACAGGTAGTTACTTACCTAAAAAAATTGTTACGAACAAAGATTTTGAGTCTATTTTAGATACATCTGATGAATGGATTTATGCTCGAACTGGGATAAGGCAAAGGCACGTTATTGCCGAAAATGAATCGACGTCGAGTATGGCGGAGATTGCTGCTAATAAAGCACTTCAAGCCGCAGGCGTTGATGCCTCTGAAATTGACTTAATTATTGTCGGCACAAGTTCACCCGATAGAGTGTTCCCTAGTGCCGCCTGTATTTTGCAAAATAAATTGGGTGCTAAAGGTGGCGCTGCGTTCGATGTTCAAGCAGCTTGTTCAGGATTTATTTATGCCTTAGGCATTGCTAACCAATTTATAAAAGCTGGCGGCGCTAAAAAGGCTCTAGTTATTGGTGCGGAAGCAAATTCAAGAATTCTAAATTATTCAGACCGCAGTACCTGTGTTATTTTTGGAGATGGGGCCGGTGCGGTGGTACTTGAGGCATCTGAAGAGCAAGGGGTCCTGTCAACGCATATGCACTCAGATGGCCAATACCAAGACCTTCTGTATATTAATAACCCTATCAAAGATCAGAAACAAGATGGTGATCAAGCCTACATGACAATGCACGGTAATGATGTGTATAAAGTGGCTGTTAAAACATTAAGCCGGATTGTCGATGAAACGCTTGAAGCTAATAATATGGTTAAGTCTGATATTGATTGGTTAATACCCCATCAAGCTAATATCAGAATTATTTCATCAGTTGCAAAAAAATTGAGCATGCCGATGGAAAAAGTAGTTCTTACGATTGAAAGTCAAGGCAATACTTCTGCAGCATCAGTTCCCCTAGCGTTAGACCAAGCGGTCAGAGACGGTCGAATTAAAAAAGGCGAGATAGTTCTGATGGAAGCATTTGGTGGTGGTTTTGTTTGGGGTTCCGCCCTAGTGAAAATGTAAGTATTAATTAAATCAAGGCCATTAAATAAATTATGTCATTAAATAAAATAGCCATCGTTTTCCCAGGTCAAGGGTCTCAATCTGTCGGCATGCTGGGTGACCTTTCCGCTACCTATAGTCAAATTCAAGAAACTTTCGAAGAGGCATCGCAAGCGTTAGGACGCGACTTGTGGGCATTAGCCCAAAATGGCCCCGCTGAAGAGCTTAATCAAACAAAAAACACACAGCCTTTAATACTAACTGCTAGTGTGGCCATGTGGCGAGTGTTACAGTCAAAAATAGATATTACTCCAACTTTTATGGTAGGCCATAGTTTGGGTGAATATACGGCACTTGTTTGTGCGGGCAGTTTAGATTTTGTCGATGCTGTTAAGCTAGTTGAACAACGTGCAATGTTTATGCAGCATGCTGTTCCTGAAGGTGAGGGAGCGATGGCGGCGATATTAGGCCTTGAAGTCACAGATTTGATTGATATCTGCAATCAAGCAGCTAAAGGTGAGGTCGTCTCGGCTGTTAACTTTAATGCACCTGGGCAAGTGGTTATTGCTGGCAATGCAGCAGCCGTAAATAGAGCTATTGATTTAGCTAAAGAACAAGGTGCGAAAAGGGCATTACCGTTACCTGTAAGTGTGCCTTCGCATTGTGCGCTGATGGTGCCAGCGGCTGAGAACTTATTAACCGTTATGGAGGGAGTTACTTTTTCTTCACCAAAAATATCAGTACTGCATAATACTGATGTTGCTCAACATGGCGATGCTTCAGATATTAAACAAGCATTGACAAAACAATTACACACTCCTGTTCGATGGGTTGAAACAGTTGAGGCACTGGCAAGTGCTGGTGTGGAGACTTTAATTGAATGTGGTCCAGGTAAGGTACTGAGTGGGCTAAACAAAAGAATTGATAAATCACTAAAACTATATTCATTGGGTGATGAGCGCTCATTTAATAAAACGATCGAGGCATTATCATGAATGATAAAACAATTGCATTAGTAACTGGCGCTAGTCGTGGAATTGGTAAAGCAATTGCGCAACAATTAGTTGCAGATGGTTTTTATGTTATTGGAACGGCTACCTCTGAAACTGGAGCAGCTGCCATATCAGGTTATTTGTCTGATTCTGGCAAAGGGATGAAATTAAATGTAACAGATGCAGACTCTATTCAATCTGTACTTAAAGAAATCACATCCAGTGTTGGTGCGCCAACAGTCTTAGTGAATAATGCAGGAATTACTAGAGACAATCTCATGCTAAGGATGAAAGATGATGAATGGGATGATATTATTTCAACCAACCTAAGTTCTATTTTTCGCGTTAGCAAAGGCTGTTTACGTGGCATGATGAAAAATAAAAAAGGGCGCATTGTTAGTATCGCGTCAGTGGTAGGGGTTACGGGCAATGCAGGCCAAGCTAATTATGCAGCAGCTAAGGCGGGAATTATTGGTTTTAGTAAATCGTTAGCCAAAGAAGTGGGCTCTAGAAATATTACGGTAAATACTGTGGCACCAGGTTTTATTGATACCGATATGACAAAAGCCCTAGCAGATGATCAAAAAGCTGCTCTACTAGACGGAGTGCCTCTTGGGCGCCTTGGTGATGCCGACGAAATTGCAAATGCTGTGTCTTTCCTATGTTCAGATAAAGCGGCTTATATTACGGGAGAGACATTGCATGTTAATGGTGGCATGTATATGGGGTAGTGAATAGTTAGTTTGTAAGTTTTTTAAGTGGTAGAGATGGGTTAGGTAAACAGAAATGTTTAAACTTTTTTAATTTAGCAATATAATGTGAGCACCACAGATTGAGTTTGTGGTTCCAAAAAATATAGAGGGTATACAAAAATGAGTAATATTGAAGAACGCGTCAAAAAAATCGTTGCAGAACAGCTTGGTGTTAAGGAAGAAGAGGTAACAAACGAAGCTTCATTCATCGACGACCTAGGTGCAGATTCATTAGACACTGTTGAATTAGTGATGGCTCTTGAAGAAGAGTTTGATTGTGAAATCCCTGATGAGCAAGCTGAAGGTATCACCACAGTTCAACAAGCAATTGATTACGTTAATAGCAACGCAGAATAAATCAATTTCTTTTTTCAAGCGCGGTTTGCTCTTTGTAGACCGTGCTTGTTTTATTTTAGAGAGTTCATATTGTGTCTAAACGTCGAGTAGTAGTTACAGGATTAGGTTTGTTGTCACCTGTTGGTGGTAATGTTGCAGATTCTTGGGAAAATATTTTAAAAGGCCAAAGTGGTATTGGCCCGATTACCCGATTTGACACAACTGACTTCCCATCTAAATTTGCAGGTGCGGTTAAAGACTTTGATGTGAATGATTATTTGTCTCGCAAAGACGCCAAAAAGATGGACCCTTTTATCCATTATGGTGTGGCTGCAGGTATGCAAGCTTTAGATGATTCTGGTTTAGACGTAACTGATGAAAATGCTGAAAGAATTGGAGTGGCCATCGGCGCAGGTATTGGTGGAATTTCAGGCATAGAAGCAGGCTTTGATGGTTTTCAAAAAGGCGGCCCAAGAAAAATTTCTCCTTTTTTTGTACCATCAAATATCATCAATATGATTTCTGGCAACCTGTCTATTTTGCGGGGTTTAAAAGGACCTAACTTTGCCATCGTAACTGCATGTACAACGGGTGCTCATAATATTGGTGATGCAATGCGCATTATTCAATATGGTGATGCCGATGTGATGGTTGCAGGTGGTGCTGAAATGGCTACCTCGGTAACATCATTTGGCGGTTTTTCCTCAGCTCGTGCATTGTCTCGACGTAATGATTCACCAGAAACTGCCAGTCGTCCGTGGGATAAAGATCGTGATGGTTTTGTTTTGAGTGATGGTGCGGGTGTTCTTGTTCTCGAAGAATATGAGCATGCTAAAAAACGTGGTGCAAAGATTTATGCTGAATTAGCAGGTTATGGCATGAGCTCGGATGCATTTCATATGACGATGCCATCTAAAAATGGTGATGGTGCTTACCGTTGCATGAGAAATGCCTTAAAAGATGCGTCTTTAAACCCTGAGCAAGTTAGTTATATTAATGCCCATGGAACGTCGACACCTGCTGGTGACCTTGCTGAAACACATGCAGCAAAAACATTATTAGGTGATAAAGCTTACAAGGTACCAATGAGCTCAACGAAATCGATGACAGGTCATATGCTTGGTGCAGCAGGTGGTGCAGAAGCTGTATTTTCTGTCTTGGCGCTTCAAGATCAGGTGGCGCCTCCTACTATTAATCAATTTACACCTGATCCCGAGTGTGATTTAGATTATGTGCCTAATGAGGCACGTCAAATGGATATGAATGTTATTGTCTCAAACTCATTTGGGTTCGGTGGTACTAACGGCACGCTCGTATTCAAACGACTTTAGTTTAAAACCTCCCAGGTGACACTGGATATAAAAGATTGTGGGGATTATGTTAAAGTCCAAATCCCTTCTAATTTTGATCTATTAGATTGCCATGCGTCTAAGCCCCTGCGCTACCCCTTCTTATTAGAAAGTAATGATGCTAGCCATTCAGATAATGGCTTTGATATATTATTTGGTTTCCCTGAGGAAAAAATCGAATCATTTGATTTGAAAAATGATTGTTTTTTTTCTAAATTTGACCAATCTTTCTACCATAATAAAAAAAACTCCACTACTACTGATAATTTACCCTTTACGGGAGGGTGGTTCATTTTTTTAAGTTATGAGTTGGTTGGTGCAATAGAAGAAAAACTTTCAGGCCTTAAAACAGATGAAAATTTGCCTATTGCAAGTGCGGTGAGAATTCCATTAGCGATAATAAAAAACCATAAAGATAAATGCTGCTGGGTAGTTTGTGAGTCAGGGAAAGAGTCTTTAATTGAACAGACGTTGGCTGACATAAGAAAGGTAGAGCAGGGTACATTAACACTACCTACGGTTGTTCTTGATGAAGCCCCACCTGAGTTATTTCTCGAAGGTGTTAAAAAGATTAAGTCTTATTTGGTAGAGGGGGATACGTTACAAGTTAATTTGTCACGACAATGGACTGGTCAGATGACAAAGAGTAGTCATTATTTAGATGTCTATCGTTCATTGCGTACGCATAACCCTTCTCCCTTTGCTGGGCTTGCATGTTACAACAAGAGTGTTATCTGCTCCTCATCACCGGAACGTTTAATCAAGTGTGTAGATGATGTTGTGCAAATGAGACCGATAGCAGGGACACGCCCTAGACATGAAGACGAAGCGCTAGACAAGCACTTTGCGGAAGAATTACTTCTTAATGCAAAAGAAAGCGCCGAGCATATTATGCTGATTGACCTTATTCGTAATGATCTTGGCCGAATTTGTCGAACGGGTACGGTAAAGGTTGATGAGAAAATGTCGTTAGAGTCTTATGCGGCTGTACATCATATTGTCTCAAATGTTAGTGGGAAGTTATTACCCACCACGAGACCTTCTGATGTTGTTAAGGCTGTTTTCCCTGGCGGTACAATTACGGGCTGCCCTAAAATTCGTTGTATGGAAATTATTGATGAATTAGAAGGTTGCCCAAGAGGTGCATACACAGGATCAATGGGATACATTAATCGTAACGGTGACCTTGACCTTAATATATTGATAAGAACATTTACAATTAATGATACGCGGTTAACGTTGCGTACAGGGGCAGGAATTGTTGCAGATTCTATTGCAGAGTGTGAATTAGAAGAAACGCGACATAAAGCGAAAGCATTACTAGATGCGTTAAATATAAATGATGCCTAATACCCTAATTAATGGTGAATATAGTCAATCAATAAGCTCGCTAGATAGGGGTTTCCAATACGGTGATGGACTTTTTGAAACAATTTTAGTTGAATCCGGCTGTGCTTGTTATATACATGAGCACTTCCAACGCTTGCAAAAAGGTTGTGAAATACTCGGCTTTCCACCCGTTGATATTGATACTCTTAAAAGTGAAATCATACGGTTAATTAATAAGAATCAGTATGGTGTTATAAAAGTACTACTTTCAAGGGGAGTGGGAGAGAGAGGTTTTTTACCACCAAAAAACCCTGAAATAACACGTGTTGTGACTTTTATTGCAACTGAATCAGGCGTAAAAAAATCGTTGGCCAGTCTCGATCTGATTTTATGTCATACTCAACTTAGTCGTCAGCCATTACTGGCGGGTATTAAACACTTGAATCAGTTAGAGCGGGTTTTGGCGCGTAGAGAATTGGGTGAGCATCCACTGTCTGAAGGGTTAATGCTTGATGTTAATGGAATAGTGATAGAAGGAACGATGAGTAACATTTTTATTGTTAGTAATGATGTTCTGATGACGCCTAAATTGGAAAATGCAGGTGTATTGGGTGTTATTCGTAACCATTTAATTCGTCAAGCAGGTAAAGAAGGAATGGATTGTAGGGAAGTAGAGTTGTCTCTAAAAAATCTAAAAAATGCTGATGAAATTTTTATGACGAACAGCCTGATGCCTGTGCGTGCAGTTAAGCAGCTTAAGGTTGATGAAATGGTGCTTGCTAAAGAGGAAAGAGCGTATGCAAGCTGGGCATTGAATAGTGTTTTGGCTGATATTCAACGGCAAGTTGAAGACTGTACGGTTCTACAGTGATGAGGCGTTTAATTGCAATAGGTATTATTGTTTGTAGTCTGTCAGTTGGCTGGTTCTGGATGCTGTATGAGAATTCGATTAACGGCTCGTATATTTCTAATGAGAATGGCTCCGTCGTTGTTAGTATTGAAAAAGGTGAAAATCTGAATCAAATCATTTCAACGCTGAATGAAAAAGGTGTGGTGGATGGACGTTGGTTTAAATGGCTTGTTCGTTTTGAAGGGGCTGCGAATAAAATTCAAGCGGGTGAATATGAGTTTTCTCCGGGTTTAACACCAGCACAAATTTTGACTTTCTTAGTTAAAGGAAAAGTGAATCAATACGCAATTTCTATTATTGAGGGGCAGACATTTAAAGAAGTGTTGAGAGATATTCAGGCTCACCCAGCCATTAAAAAAACATTACCTACTGATATAGAGATGAGACGATATTTGGAATTGCTAAATATTTCAGAGAAACACTTAGAAGGTATGCTGTTACCAGAAACATATTTTTTTATAAAAAATACAAGTGATGTTGATATTATCAAACGCGCTTATCGTTCGATGCAGCTTTTTGTTAATTCAGCTTGGCCTAAAAGAGATAAGAAAGAGGTGATTTCTAGTGTTTACGATACGCTCATTTTAGCGTCTATTGTAGAGAAGGAAACGGGTGCTGCTCATGAGCGAAAGCAGATAGCAGGTTTGTTTATTCGTCGCCTTGAAATAGGTATGAAGTTACAAACAGACCCAACGGTTATTTACGGCATGGGAGATCGTTACAAAGGTGATATAAGGTTCCGAGATTTACGTAAAGATACACCCTATAATACGTATACGCGTTATGGATTACCGCCAACACCTATAGCAATGCCAAGTAAAGCCGCTATTGAGGCTGTTTTACACCCTGCAGAAACGAAGAATTTATACTTTGTGGCCAATGGCGATGGTACGCACGTGTTTTCAAAAACGCTAAAGCAGCATAACGCAGCAGTCGATAAATATCAGCGGAATAAATAATAATGAAAATGGGGAAATTCTTAACTCTTGAAGGCGTTGAAGGTGTTGGTAAAACAACAAACCTGAACTTTATCGCCGACTATATAAAAGCGGCAGGTAAAGAGGTTGTCACGACAAGAGAACCGGGTGGAACAAAGATAGCTGAACAAATTAGAGCTTTATTACTAGACCACGATGAAGAGGTGCTATGTGATGAGTCGGAACTGTTGTTGATGTTTGCGGCACGGGCCCAGCATCTTAAAAACGTGATAATACCGGCTTTAGAATCTGGAAAATGGGTCATTTGTGATCGTTTTACTGATGCCACCTATGCTTACCAAGGTGGTGGACGTCATTTTAGAATGGATGATATTAGTTGGATAGAGGGTTTTGTTCAAAAGGGTTTGTTGCCGGATAAAACAGTATTGCTAGATTTGTCGGTGGATATTGGGTTAAAACGTGCTGCGAGTAGGAGTGAGCCAGACCGTTTCGAATCTGAAAAAAAAGTTTTTTTTGAAAATGTTCGTCAAGTGTATTTAGATAGGGCAATGGCTGAGCCGAATCGCTTTTGTGTTGTCGATGCATCTCAAAATATTGAGCAAGTGCAACAAAGTATTAGTACTTATTTAGATAAAATATTATTAGATGAGTAATCAACCACAACCAATTTATCCTTGGTTGCAAGGCTATTGGGATCAGTTATCTCGTTACTTAAAACAAGATAGATTACCCAGTGCTTTAATGCTAGTCGGTGATGAAGGTTTAGGTTTGTCATCGTTGGCCATGGCGTTTGCTCATCGAGCTATTTGCCTTTCTCCTATTGATGATGAGTTAGCCTGTGGTTTGTGTGAATCGTGTTTATTATTTAATGCGAAGAATTATCCAGATTTTTTTCATCTGATACCTGAGGAAGGTAAAACCAGTATTAAAATTGAGGTCATACGCCAGTTGAGGGCATCATTGGAGTTGAGCAATCAATATACCAAACCAAGAATCGCCATTATAGACCCTGCGGATGCGATGTCTCATTCAGCAGCAAATAGTTTGCTTAAAACGCTTGAGGAGCCTAGCGAGAATACCTGTTTAATTTTAATTGCTCACCAACTGTCTAATTTACCGGTTACGATACGTAGCCGTTGTCAGCTTATCAATGTGAAGGATATTGATTTGCGCCATGCTCAATCGTGGTTAATTGACTTAGGTTGCCCAAATGCACAGCAGTATTTAAGTTTAGCTAATTATGCACCTCTTTATGCTAACGATTTGTGGAAAAAAGAAGCATTGGAGATTAGAGCGTCGCTACTGAATGATTTCCTCGCACTTATAAGGGGGCGCTTAGATCCAATCTTATTTGCTGAAAAATGTATTAGCCTTAAAGGCTTGCCTGTTTTAAAATGGATTATGTCATGGTTATCCGATGCAATTAAATATGCACATGGGTCGCTAGATAACCAGTTAATGAACCCTGAATTGCTGGCCGACTTGAAAGTTCTTATAGAAAAGCTACACTTAAGGGGCATGCATACTTTATTGGACCGGTTAAGTTATTTAATGTCGTTAGAGTCTAATCAAGTAAATCAACAATTAATGTTAGAGGAGTTCGCGATACAAAGTTATTCGCAAACACTTAAATAAAGGCTAGAGAAATGAGCACTACAGGAAAAGAATCCCGCCAAGGCATTTTATCGTTAACGATTAAAGATAAAAATGCGTTATATGCGGCATTTATGGATTATGTAGAGGGCGGTGGGTTATTTATTCCGACACATAAAAAATATAATTTAGGTGATGAAGTGTTTATGCTGTTGAGTCTAATGGGCGAAGTAGAACGGATACCTGTGGCAGGAAAAATTATTTGGATTACCCCAGTAGGTGCCGAAGGGTCGCGCTCTAATGGTGTAGGAGTCCAATTTAACGAGCAAGATGGTGGTGCGGCACGTGCAAAAATAGAAACCTATTTAGCAGGAACGGCGGCATCAGGTCGACCAACTCATACCATGTAGTATTGATGTGCTAATGACTTTAAAACGGCCTTTGCGGCCGTTTTTTTATTTTAATGGAAAATTATGTTTATTGATTCGCATTGCCATTTAGACCGTGTTGACCTTAAGCCCTATTCAAATAATATCGGCGAATATTTAGAGGCGACAAAAGCTGATCTATTAGATCATATGTTATGCGTATCTATTAATTGGGAAGATTACCCTGCAATGCGTAATTTGGTGAGCGGTTATTCAAAGATTTCTTTATCGGTTGGTGTGCACCCAAATGAAATGGATGGTTATGACCCAAGTGTTGATGAATTAGTTGATGTTGCTTTGAGCGATCATGCAGTGGCTATTGGTGAAACGGGCTTGGATTATTTCAGAATCGAAAAAGAATCAGAGTTTTTTTCTCAGCAACAACGTTTCCGCAAACACATCGCAGCTGCAAAGAAAATTGATAAACCCATTATCATCCACACCCGTGATGCTAAAGAAGATACGGTTAGAATTATGCAAGAAGAGTTTGCTGGTGAAGCAGGTGGTGTCTTACATTGCTTCACTGAAGATTGGGCGATGGCAAAAGAAGCTTTAGACTTGGGTTTCTATATTTCATTTTCTGGCATTGTGACCTTTAAAAATGCAAAACAAGTTCAAGAAGTAGCAAAAAAAGTCCCCGCTGATCGGTTCTTAATAGAAACAGACTCTCCATACTTAGCACCTGTTCCTATGCGTGGAAAGCCGAATTACCCTAATTATGTGAAGTATGTGGCGGAGAAAATGGCAGAATTGAGAGGTATACCATTAGATAAAGTGGCAACAATAAGTGCTAACAATTATGACGCGCTGTTTAACCGCTAAATAGAGCATGCTTCATTGAGAACCTAAGAGTTTGGCAAAAGCTCTTGTATCTTCTCTAAAAGAGACATTTTTTCGGTTAACAAACTGTTAGTACTATTGAGGTCATTATTAATGTCACTCAACTGCCTTTGTAAGACTGAAATTTCTTCCCTTGCCCGTTCTAAATTCTCATCAGCTTCGGTTCTATATGTTGTCGTAAATTTCTGCTGATAGGTCGACAATAACTCATCTATGATGTCGTCAAATGCTTGCTGATTTAAGTCGGTAGATGTTGTTAAACTTTGAATGTGTTCAATAACGTTATACAAGGGTTTGTTAAATTGACGTTGGAAACAATCGGACAATTGTTGGTTAAGGTGGTGTAAATCACCTTCAGACCCACTGAACTGAGAGAATAATTTCAGTGTGCTTGAATCAAAGCTATTTAGACTTTCAGCATGTTTTTCAAAATACACTTGCTCAAGCGTTGCTACTACTTCTCTCAGTTCATCTTTTGGAAAAGAGCGCTGTTCTAAGTAATTGTAGAACTCTCGTATAGATGAAGAAGAGGATGGCTGTATAGGCTCAGCTAACTGCTCAACTTCTTGAGTTTGAAATTGACTAATGGCGTTTAAAAAAGCAGCTGAATCTTCTTCTGTTAAGTCACCGTTTGATAACTGACTGATACAAAAATCAGATGCTTGTTTAAAGTTAAGAGGTTCTTGTGTTGAAGTAGAGGGTAGGGTGACTTCAGACTCTTTATCTTCTATAAAAGCAGTCGTTGGCTTTTCAGAGGGTGTCTCAATGACTGTCTCCTCAATGCCACCTTGCTGACGCCAAAACTCACTAAATGAGTCGACGGGACTATCACTGATATCTTCATCTAGACCGGAGGCTAACTTTTTAAAACATGCACTCGCATTAGAGTCTGGACTTAATAGCACAGCAGGACACTGAAGCCTGACAGATGAAATCATGGTTTCGTCTACTTGAACATAGCCTAAGTAGGCGATATCAACATCAATATATTTCTTTACCGCCGATTCAAAACGTTTGTATATAGCTTGGCTGTTGTCAAAGTCTAAGGCCATATTGACCAAAATATATGAAGTCCGGTTATAGTTTGAGCGTTTTAAAACTTTGAGTAGCGAAAAAGAGTCTGTTAAAGAGGTCGGTTCTGGCGTGATAATGATAATTGAAAACTGTGAGGCTTTAATAAAATCGAGAACATCATCTCCAATACCTGCCGCTGTATCTATGATGAGGTAATCAAACTCTTGCTGAAGTTTGTCTAAAGCTGCCAACAAGGTCAGTTTTTGATCATTTGATAATTGCGCATATTCGGCAATGCCTGTTGCGCCTGGAACAATCTTTAGGCCGCGAGGGCCATCAATAATAATCTCTTTTAAGCTTTTCTCACCTTTTAAAAGGTGCTGTAAAGTGTAGGTTGGTTGAATGCCTAATAGAATATTTATATTGGCTAAACTAGCATCTGCATCGAACACACAAACCTTTTTATCTAAGGCCGCAAGGGAAAGCGCTAAGTTAGTTGCAGTACTGGATTTGCCAACACCACCTTTACCACTAGTGACAGTGATAACTTTTGCTTTGGGCTTATTCATGCTGTTAATACTTGTGTTACTGTAAGCTAATTCCATTAGATTCGTTACCAACGCGTTACTGCAAAACGATAAATTTAAGTTGTCTCGATTCTATCAAAATATTTTCCTAATAAGTTGAATAATTTTATTTCTTAAAATGCAAACAGATTCAAAATCTTTATCCCATGGCATCAGTAGCTTTATGGCTGGTATTAATTTAATTCGTCAGCCTGGTTTAAGGCGTTTTGTTATTGTTCCATTACTGATCAATATAGCGTTGTTTAGTCTAGCTAGTTGGTTGTTATGGCATTATTTGTCAACAGCTGTTGATTCGATGTTGCCTAGTTGGTTGTCGTGGTTAGCGTGGTTAATTTTACCTATTTTTATGACAAGTATTTTAGCCATTGTTTATTATTGCTTTACATTAGTAGCCAATATTATTGCGGCACCTTTTTATGGGCAGTTATCAAAAGGGGTTGAGGCGCACTTAAAAGGCCAGCCTTACGTTGATACGCAAAGCGACTCCTTTATTAAAGAGGGGCTTCAAATGCTAGGGTTGGAATTACGCAAGATCACTTACTACTTACTTCGTGCAACCCCACTTTTGTTGTTGTCCATTATTCCTGGCGTTAATGTGATTAGTTTGCCTTTGTGGTTACTATTTAGTGCGTGGTTTTTAACATTTGAATATGGTGGCTATTCATTTGAAAATCATAAGATTTTATTTAATGAACAAAAACGTATATTGAATAAATCCCGAGTAAATAGCATGACGTTTGGAGGCATAAGTTTGTTGGCAACAACCATTCCTGTTATCAATTTATTTGCACCGGCTATTGCAGTGGCAGGTGCAACAAAAATGTTTTATGAGCGAGGCGAGTTAGATTAGCTCGCCAATAAAGACGTTATTTTCAATTGAAATAATTTTGCATGGAGTGATGTGGTTACTTAGTTGTTCAGGCAGTGTGCTGGTTACTTTAACTCGAAGGTAGTTGGGTGTGTAACCAAATAACGTACTGGAACTGTTGTCATTGAGTTGCTGGTTGTCCTCCCACAGAATATTTACAGTACTACCGACCAGCTTCTTCATTTGTGTAAGTTTTGCTGATTCGGCTAATTTATGAAGAGCTTTACTTCTACTTTTCTTTATCTCAGTACTGACTTGATTTGGCATAGAGGCAGCTTTTGTGCCTTCTCTTGTTGAGTAAGTAAAAATATGCAAATCACCGAACTGCATCTCCTT
>Ga0105358_10001005_pt1 | contig 14820 bp, 14 predicted proteins | sample GOMGulsemesocosm_5_FD_83509 | JGI IMG/M metagenome (GOLD analysis project Ga0105358, IMG submission 83509) | Methane-oxidizing microbial communities from mesocosms in the Gulf of Mexico - GOM15C Gulf of Mexico | ecosystem: Environmental > Aquatic > Marine > Cold seeps | place: Gulf of Mexico... | reverse complement strand
CTAGCAAAACTTTTGAAGTTACTATTTCGATTTCACCTTATTATTAGATATTTTGTTTAGTCTTTTACTAGTTTTCTTATCAGCCTTCTTGCTGACTTTCTTATCAGCCTTCTTGCTGACTTTCTTATCAGCCTTCTTGCTGACTTTCTTATCAGCCTTCTTGTTGGCTTTCATATCAGCCTTCTTGTTGGCTTTCATATCAGCCTTCTTGCTGACTTTCTTATCAGACTTATTACTGGCTTTCATATCAGCCTTCTTGTTGACTTTCATATCAGCCTTCTTACTGGCTTTCATATCAACTTTATTGACCAAAACCTCATCAATTATTTCTGGTACTAGTGATTTAATAGGTTCCGCTACTTCACTACTAGGCAACAAACTGCTAGGCGACAAACTGTTCTGCAATAAGGCCTTGGCATCTTTGATGACCTGTGTAGCGCGAATTTCGCTAAAGGTTTTAATTGTTGCGAGTTGCAAGGGAGTTTTAGCGGCAAGATCTTCAACCGTTTTAATGCCGTTCTCGGCAAGAATAATTACTGTTGACGGACCGATACCATGAACTGCTTGAATTGATAAAATCATTTTTATTCTCTTTTATCTGTTAAAATTTGTTGTTGAACCCGTTAAGTTTTTCAACGTAATATTTTACATATTTAGTTATTAATCATTTATAAACTAGTCAGTTATAAGTTAAATAATATCAAGACAATTAGCTAAACCTACAAATAGTCACTTAGCTCTTGCCATGCCACCATTTTCTTTGCTTTCTTTAGTTTTACAATTTCTCGGTTTCGCTTTTTCTTTTCTGGCCATAACATTAACAATTCCTTAACTTTCATAAAATAAAGTACTAGTGTTACAGTTTCACCATGACTCTTAATTTTAAAAATCAACGGTTTTTTACGCTTTATATAGCCTTTTATACCAGCTTCTTCAAATGCTTCTTGCAGCGCAGTAGCTCGTTTGGAGCGTTTAGGGATTTTATGACCTTTGGGTACAATCCACTTTTTACTTTCACTACTACTAATAAGCACTACTTTTTTTTTGCTTTTCAAATTATTTATAAAGGGTATAACACCATATTGTATTGCTGTCATTGAGTTAATCCCTATTTCAAAATTCAGACAATAGTTGATGAATATTGACCTTATTCATTGCTAATGATTTATTTTTAAATCTTTTATCCTCAGTCACTTCTTTTCCAAACCAAGCCGGAATAATAAATTTTTCAGCAGATTCTATTGAGGCGAATTCAACTTCCACTAGTTGAAGTGATTCCAATTCACCTGAAAATATATCAAGTTCATAAAAAAGGTTATTTGTGATATTACCTGTCCAGCGTTCCTTTTCTATCCGTGAACCTATGGTTAACGGCCAAAGTGTGCTGAACTGCTCTAGTACAATCGCAGTTTCAACTTCAGTTCGGATTAGTCCAGCACCTTGCTTAATCGTTAAATAAAAGTCACTATCTTTTTGTCTTAAACGAACTTCCACAGAATCATCCGAATGCGTTATATATCCTTGATTAATTGTCGAGTGCTTGGCTACACTTAAATTAGGTAGCTGAGTAACCAAGAATTTACGTTCGATTTCCTGTGCGTAACTTTCTTTTGCTGATCTTTCTTGTGCTGAACTCTGAAATGTATTCATACCCAAATACCTTTATATTTTAGTCACTAGCTCAGCCCATAGTGCGTTATAAGCACTGGTTGCTGGGCGTGATTTTGCAAATATTGCTACCGGTGCACGATGAATCCCCATTAGCTCTATGTCTGTTGAAAAGGGAATAGGTTCGTTTAAAAACATTTTAGGATAAACTATTTTCAAACGCTCCATTGTTTCGGAATGCATTTTCTTTTGTCGTTGTACCATAGAAAAAAAAGGTACCATTTTCTTAATATTTATTTTATTTTCATCAAAAAACTTTATAAGCTGCTCTAATGTTCGCTCTGATAAGGTGGTTGGAATAACGGGTATAATAATATGATCCGCCGCACGAAAAATATTTTCCGACAACGAAGAAATATTAGGAGGACAGTCTAAAATAAGAATATCGTAATCTTCATTAACGTTTTTTAACGCTTTGGTTAATTGTGTTTGAGGCTTTTTCATGCGAGACAAAAACACGTCAAAATCGCGAAAAGTCTTATTAGCGGGTAAAATATCAAGATTATCATAATCACTACCTCGAATGGCCGAAGTGAAATTTTTAACATCTATAAAAAATTTCTCATTAGTAAGCTTTTTAGAAGGTTTAATTCGAAAATAATACCCAGATGCTCCTTGAGGATCTAAATCGCACAAGAGTGTTCTAAAACCTGCTTGTGCAAATGCAAGAGCCAAATTCACCGAAGTCGCTGTTTTACCCACACCGCCTTTATTACTATAACAAGCTAAAATTTTCATGCGGTATTCCTTAGCGATTAAACAATGTTTTAAATTTAGTTTGTGTGTCTGCATTATCAAAACGCATAAACTTAGAGACAACTTTGTCCCGCTCTATTAATTGCCTTTGATGTAGAACGGTTATCAGTGCGCCGACACTTTGAGCTATTGCTATATTTTGTTTTGTACCGTCCAATGCTTGTGCATCAATAAATTCTTTGAGAGATTCTTGCTGAACTGAATAATCATTAAATAAACCTAAGGTATCTTGTAAGACTTTAAGTGACTTAATAATAATTGTAATATCTTTTTTATCAAAAAGAGTTCTAAAAAATTCAATTAAATAACGTAGTTTTTTACATTGAATTCGTAATTCATGGACTTCTTCATCGGGGGTATTTTCATCAATACAGCGGGCAATTGTGCATACTTTTTGATAACATTTCCAAATCAAGCTTGTGGCATATTTAGAAGCAATTATTGCCGAACTAGCTCCTACTTTGGGAGAGTTATCTTCGAAAAACAATCTTTCTATGGTACACATTTGTTTTTTTAACGAGGAACTTTTAAAATGTTTTATTAAAGCTTTATGCTGATCATTACGTTCGGCTTCAAATAATTTGAACATATATTCAAGCCCTTCATGCAATGAAGTTGGTAATAATTTGAAATATATGTCACGTTCGAGTAAATAAACATCCAAATCTCTTAATCGACCAGTGGGTGCCATCAAATCTGAAAATAATATTTTCAATGTAATTCTTTGATTCTGTGAGTATACCCCTTTAAATAAACTGACCACCGAACGAATTTTTCTTAACGACACACGATAGTCGTGCAAAAACTCTGAATCTATATCCGCAATGACACCAAATTTATTAGCTTTAGCTACCTTTAAATAGGCACGTATAATAGCATTCGCAGTATCATACGCTGTGGCATTATAACCAATGGTAATCTTAGGTTTTGGTTCATAAATACCATAATCTGCAATTAATTTTTCATAAATTATACTTGGATTATTCATCGATTGAAAACCCATATCATCAAGCTTTTGTGACAAACTTTTATGGGCACTTAGATAGCCACGTAAGTATACTAATGATGCCAGAGTAAAGACCGAAGGTATTGTTGATGAAGTGAAAGTGTATAAATGTACGCGTGACTGTGTTTTTTGCTCATTATCGAGTAATGAGACAGTGAGTTGTTTACATACCCCTTTACTTACCACCATTAAACTTCTTAGTGGTGATACAAAAGACAATAACTTCGTTACAGGCCCGTCAGCTAATAAAGAAATAAAGCTTAGCTGTTCAGGACAATCTTGAGTAATAATTTGTCCTGATGGTAATAACAACGTCAGCAGGTTGTTTAATCTTAATAATACACAACCTTCTTTTCTGATAGATTGATTAAAACAATCAAGTAACTCAAACTCTACTTGCTCTTTTTTTTTATCTATCTTTAAAGTTAACTTACCCAAAAGCTTCCCAAACTTTTTACTGATGACAGGTCCTGAATAAAAATAATTTTGATTGTTTGATTTCATCATGATTTCTTAGTTTTCACTTCATCTAAATAGTTATGGACAAGTTTCTCAATTATCTTTTGAACACTAGAGTCAATTTCAATTGCATGAATTTTTAGTGCTTTTAATGTTTTGTTATCTAATCTAAGCGAAGTGTTTTTTTTATTTACTTTAATTTCTTTAGTAGGCTTTGAAGCCTTAGAGGCTTTATTTTTATCGTTAGCCATAGAACAACCTTATTCTCTTTTTGTAACGCAACTTATTATTTGAATCTAAGTGTGATTAAAATGTGACAAAACATAAATCATGACGTCAATACGTCAATACGTCAATACGTCACAATAGTACCATATAAAGCAATCTAGTCAATAACGAGAAACAAAGGCAGATAAATCTAATTTTCAGTCGGGATATTTGTGTATGGAGAGTGCTAGTGTAACCTGAGTAACGTATATACTCATGTTATATTAATGACATTAATGTTCTTTTTAAAAGACATAGGATCGTCTCTATATCTTGCTGATATCGTTAGATATTAACTGAGTTATGAATCATCTCTTCTATCATCATGTTTGTCATCTTTATAGCTTCGTAAAAATTTATTAATAAACGCTCTCAACTCACGAGAGGCCGTGGTGTCAATTGATTGGCATGCATCGACAAATGCATCTCTTGTATTTTTATCTAAACGTATTACAAGTTGAGCTTCTTTTTTCTTTTTTACCTTTTTTATCTTTTTTTCAGTACTGCTCGCCATTGTAGCTACCACCTTTTAACTTTATGTTTAATCTTTATGTTTAATAAAGTAAGTGAACTCGCCATCTTATAACTGGCGAGCCTTCACTCTACTAGTAAACTAAGATGCTTTTTTAACTACCTTTTTCACTACCTTTTTCACTACAGAACGCGCTTTTTTATTCTCGCCCTTTTTAACTAGCTTAAGCGCTTTTTTTACAGCTAATTTAACAACTTTACCTTTAGAAGATTTAACGCCAGCTTTTTTCACTGCTTTTTTTGCGAATTTAGTTGCTTTTTTAGTAGCTTCTTTCTTTGTAATCTTAGACATAAACATGCCTCCTTTTGATGAATGAGATAACATACTAATGTATATACACAGTATAGTCAATGACGATACGCAGCATAGACAAAACAAATACATAAAACACACTCATAATATATCAAAAAATTGCTAAGTTGGCTTTATAACTCCCATTAATACTAGCCGTAAAATTTTAGTTTAACTGAAGAAAAAAGTTACCTAAATTAATTTAACTTAATCAGTGATAAAAATTTATTATTTTGTGTTTCTAAGCAAAAATTGCCGTAAACACCATTGCTCGCTAAATGACTTCGAAGGTGCATAGCAGGAAATTGGATGGTTGTTCCAGCATTGGTTTTCACCACAATGGAATAAACTTGTCCTCGGTAATAGGGCAAAAATTCATTTTTAGATAGGTTTAAAGAAAAATAATATTTCATAATCTCTGGTCGAAAATCAAGTTTTTATCCGGATTCAGATTAACCTGAACCCGGGATTATCCAATGATATCGTATGCACCACGCCCAATAAAGAATACAGGATGTGCTAATACAAAAGGGTTTATAGCCAAGCTACTTCAAGATGTAAGTTTGAGGTGGCTTATATATCTGGTTAAGTAACCATTGCTGCATCCAACTTCTCTTTTAAATCATTAGATAAATTAGGCAAAGCTTGTAAACGTAACAGCTGTGCTTGCATCAATAATTTATGTTGTTGCGTAAAACTATTAAATTGAATTAATGGTGTTATTAACCGTGAAGCTACCTGTGGATTAATAGTATTTAATTCTGCTATTTTATCTGCTAAAAAATTATAGCCTTTGCCGGTAAGGCTATGAAAATATCTGGGGTTATTCATAGCAAAAGCGCTAATTAACGATCTAGCACGATTAGGATTTTTAAGAGTAAACAAATCATGTGCAATGAGTTTATCTAACTCCTCAAAAATGTCATCACTGTGTAAACTTGCACCTAATGAAAACCATTTATCCATAACTAAAGGGGTTGTTTTCCATTTATGCTCAAATTTTTTCATATACTGAGGAAACTTAACAAGGTTAAATTTAGCCGAGCAATTTAACGCCGCAAGTGTGTCTGTCATGTTGTCAGAACACTCAAATTGTTGTTCAACCAATATAGCGTGTTGCTCCATTGCAGCTAAATAAAATAAACAAGTATTCTTAAGTGCTTTATTAGCGATTACTTCTGCGTCACAAGTATCATCTTGATTCAACACCAATGCACAACGTTTAAATCTAGCTAACAAAGCTTGCTCTAAACCTTGAGCTAAAAAGCGTGTAAGTGTGTTAATTGCATTAACTAAATTAATAGGATCAACCTGTTCAATTAAATCTGCTGCTTCATCAAAACTTGGTAAAGCTAACTGCTCAGCAATAAATGCAGCATCATCATTAGAGTTTAAGATACCCCTCAAACATACTATTAGCTGCTCTGGAATTTCAAATGAAGAGTTTAGGGTTAGTGCTTTAATCGTTGACATTAGCAACTTTTGCCCCGCGTCCCATCGACAAAAACTATTATTAGCTTTTGATATGATGGAGAATAAGCTTTCATCATCTTGAACAAAATTGACTTTCACAGGAGCACTAAAGTCAGCAAATATGGCTAAGGTTGGTTTGTCCCTAAGACCTGTAAAAATCCAAGATTGCTCTGGCTCTATTAATTCTACTAAATGTTTTTGAATGCTAGTTTTTTCATCCTGTTCAACAATTAATTCAAGCTTAACAGGTATATGTAATGCCTTAGGCGCTGGTTGCTTGGTCGTAATAGGTGATCGTTGCGTTAATGTTAGGTGATATTCACCTTTTGCTGTATCGAAACTTTCGCTGACACGTATCGTTGGTGTACCTGATTGGCTATACCATAACTTAAATTGCCTTAAATCTTTATTCGATGCATCACTCATTGCATCGATAAAGTCATCACAAGTTACTGCCATACCATCAAAACGCTTAAAATAAAGATCCATACCCGCTCTAAAATTATCTTTACCTAATAACGTATATAGCATACGAATCACTTCAGCGCCTTTCTCATAAACCGTTAAAGTATAGAAATTATTCATTTCTAAAACCTTATCTGGACGGATAGGATGCGCCATTGGCCCTGCGTCTTCAGAAAATTGCAGTGAACGTAATACACGAACATTTTGAATACGTGTAACTGAACTTGAATGCATATCAGCACTAAATTGTTGATCTCGAAAAACGGTTAAACCTTCTTTTAAACTTAACTGAAACCAATCTCGACACGTTACTCTATTACCGGTCCAATTATGAAAGTACTCATGAGCAATGACCGCTTCAATATTAAAATAATCGGTGTCAGTTGCAGAAAACTTATCTGCTAAAACATACTTACTATTAAAAACATTCAAGCCTTTATTTTCCATTGCTCCCATGTTGAAAAAATCAACGGCGACTATCATATAAATATTTAAATCATATTCTAGCCCAAAGGTTTGCTCATCCCAGGTCATTGATTTTTTCAACGACGCCATAGCATGTTCAGCCTTAAGTAAATTACCTTTATCAACAAAAATTTCTAAAACAACGTCATTACCTGAACAGGTGGTAAATGAATCAGTTAATAAATCAAAGTCACCCGCGACTAAAGCAAATAAGTAGCAGGGTTTTGGGAAGGGATCATACCAAGTTGCAAAATGCTTATTATTGGCTAATTCACCTTCTTCAATTTTATTGCCATTAGATAAAAGATAAGGATACAACGATTTGTCGGCAATCACTTTGGTGGTAAATATAGCCATAACATCAGGCCTGTCTAAATAATAGCTAATACGGCGAAAACCTTCTGCCTCGCATTGGCTACAAAATGCCCCTCCTGATTTAAATAAGCCTTCGAGTGAGCTGTTGTCTACAGGATTTATTTCAGTAACAATAATCAGCTTAAACTTATTTTTATCGGTTGTAATAATAAGGCTATTGTCTAATTGTTGATATTGATCTTTCGATAATGGTTCGTCATCAATTGAAATAGAAATTAACGTTAATTTATCACCATCTAAAATAAGGTTTTCTTGATGTTCACCTTGTCGATTAAGTGTTAATTCGTTAATAACCTGAGTTCTAATATCCTCTAATTCAATAGTTAGGTTCACCGTTTCAATGGAAAAATTTGCAGGGTTGTAATCAGCTAAAAATCGAGCGGTTGAGCGAGTCATAAATCATCCTGAAAATAACAGCCTGCTAAACAGGCTAGAATAAAATTAAATGTTATACCAACTGAAGTAATGGATTGATCACTGTGAATTGACTAATTGATTATTTCAGTTGGTATTAGTAGCAATTTTTTTAATATTTAAGCCAATGAATCCATAAACAACGGCTAGTATTGGATTCATTAAATTAAAGAAACTATAAAATATATAATCAAGTGGATTTACTAACAACACACTATACATATATGCACCACAAGTGTTCCATGGAATAAGCGGTGACGTAATTGTCCCTGAATCTTCTAGTGTACGGCTTAATACGAGAGGATGTAAACCGCGTCGTTGATATTCTTCTTTATACATACGTCCTGGCATTACAATAGCCATATATTGATCACCTGTAATTAAGTTTGTACCAATACACGTTGCTACCGTACTCGCAATTAAACCACCTGTAGATTTTGCCGCACTAAGAATTGCTCTAATAAATTTTCGTAACATTCCTAAATGTTCTAATACAGCACCAAAACTTAACGCACACATAATTAACCAAATAGTATTGAGCATTTTTGACATACCACCACCACTTAATAGTTTGTCTAACTCTTCATTACCCGTTGAAATACTTACACCATCAAAGAAAGCAGTCCACACAACTTTGATATTAGCGGTCAGAACATTAGCATTTTCATTAGCCAGGCGTAAAATTAGTTCCTGTTGAAATAAAACGGCCCATATAGCTCCCATTAAAGCTCCAATAGCTACAGCTGGAAATGCAGGCACTTTTTTTATCGCTAAAAAAAATAACACCACTAATGGCACTAAATTAAATAAACTAATATTAAATTGCTGTACTAGTTGATTACTCAAATCGGTAATGGATGAAGTTGTTGCTGTGATTTTTTCACTAAAACCTAGAATCAAAAATAATATAATAGCGGTAGAAATAGAAGGTATAGTTGTCCAAAACATATAACGAATGTGAGCGAACAGTTCACTACCCGCTACTGCTGGCGCTAAATTGGTAGTTTCAGATAGCGGTGATAATTTATCGCCAAAATAAGCACCTGATATAACAGCACCCGCTGTAATGGCAGGATCTAATGATAATCCTTGTGCAATACCAATTAACGCCACACCAATGGTTGCTGCCGTGGTCCAAGAGCTACCAATGCTTAACGCAACAGTACCACAAATAATACAGGCTGCAGCATAAAACCAACTAGGATCAAGAAGTTGTAATCCATAATAAATCATCGTAGGCACTGTACCCGATAACAACCATGTTCCGATGAGCGATCCAACAGCAAGTAATATCAGTACAGCACCAAGCGATATAGAAATACCATTAATTATAGCCTTTTCAATATCATGCCACCGATGACCATTTTTTAGCCCTATAACCACCGCAATGCCCATGGCAAGTAATAATGCTATTTGATTAGGACCATATGATGAATCATTACTAAAATAGACTACGGCTGTTGCAAGCAGTGCAACTAAAGAGATAACGGGTAGAAAAGCATCTAACAGGCTAGGTTCTTTAGGGGTAATTACCTTGCGTACCGGCGTAGACATAGTTTTATGTTAACCTTTTATTTTTATTTTTATTTTTATTTTGAATGACTTTGCATTTTGATCATTACTTTGGATTATATCTAAGCGCTTTTAATGTACTTCGGGCATAATTACAAAAAAGCCGCCTTGTAGACGGCTTTCTCATAAAGTTTTTTTATTTTTTAGCTATTTTTCCTAAACTAACTAAATCAAACGTAATCCGTGCAGTTTCATCTAGGAATGGATCTAATTTTTCCAATTCATCAGGTAATTCATCCAACGAAGTTATTTTATCTTTACCGATACTCGCTAGGCGTTCATTAACGCGTTTCAGTTGCTTTTCTTTACGCATTTCACGTTTAGCTTTACGCGTTTCTAAATTAAGTGAAGTAATTTTATTATCTTTTTCAGCTTTATACTTTTCAATATCATAAAGTAGATAATTAAATTCACTGTTGTTTTTAATACGTTGTTGGTAGCGCAAAGTTAAATAACTAACATCAGTATTATTGTCATAAAGTTCAGTGTATTTCGCTTTACCTATTTGATCCCATGGTAATGCATTCTCCTCTTTACTTTCTCCCCATTCATCAGGGTCAACAGCCGACGGGAAGGCAATATCAGGTAATACACCCCGATGTTGAGTACTACCACCGTTGATACGATAAAACTTAGCGATAGTATATTGAATACTGCCTAATGGATTCTCATATAAATCATATACCCTGCCTAAGCCTCGATGTTGTTGCACAGTACCTTTACCGAAAGTATGCTCACCAACAATAATACCTCGTCCATAATCTTGAATCGCAGCGGCAAAAATTTCTGACGCTGAAGCACTGTATCTATCGACCATAACGGTTAATGGACCATCATAATAACTGATGCCATCTTGATCACGGAGGATGTCAACTCGATTGGCACCATTTCTAATTTGTACGACAGGACCTTTATCAATAAACAAACCCGTTAAAAGTGTTGCTTCAGGTAACGAGCCTCCACCATTACTTCGTAGGTCGATAATAATTCCCTGCACTTCTTGCTCTTTGAGCTTTTCAATTTCTTTTTTGACATCACGAGATAGATTATTATAAAAACTTGGAATGGTGATTATCCCCAGTTTTTTTCCTTGAAAGTATTTATTCTCAAGATCAACACCTTCAATACTGTCACCTTTAGAGCCAATACCTTCCAAATAAACTTTTGATTTAGCTGCTTTATTCTCTAATTTTATTTTATCTCGAACGATAGTTACTATTTTAACATTTGAGATATCTTCAGATTTTCCTGAAATAACCTGTAGTCTTACCGTAGTACCTTTAGCACCTTTAATTTTGTCAACAACATCATCTAACCGCCAACCGATAATATCTTCAAAATCGTTATCACCTTGAGCAACACCTACAATTCGATCTTTAGCTTTTAATTGCTTCGATTGATCAGCCGGTCCACCACTAATAACACTTTGAATTACCGTATAATCTTCTTCTGCGCGTAAAACCGCACCAATACCTTCAAGTGATAAGTTCATTTCCATTTGAAAACGTTCTGCATTACGTGGAGATAAATAAGATGTATGTGGTTCCACTACACGAGCAAAGCTATTCATTACTAATTGAAAAACATCTTCACTATCACTTTGTTTTAATCGTTTAATTGCGTATTTATAGCGTTTTGTTAGTATTTCTTTAACTTTAGGCCATTCTTTGCCTGCTAACGTTAAATTTAACGCATCAGACTTAACTTTTATGCGCCATAATTCATTTAATTCAGCAATCGACTCTGCCCAAGGAGCACCTTCACGATCGTAATAATAAACGTCATCTTGGGTATAATTAAAAGGGGATATCTGGGGTTTTTCATCACTTGATATATTTTTAGTGTCGAGTAAACTAAGTGCATATTCATAACGTTCAAGGCGACGCTGCATATTTAAATTATAAATATCATAGGCAAAATCGAGTCTTCCTCGAGCAAAAACATCGTCAAATTCCAGGCTGTGTTTTTCAAAACGAGTAATATCTGTAGCTAAGAAAACATGTCGAGAATAATCTAACTGTTTAATAAACCGATTAAATACTTCTTGGGATAAAGCATCATCAATCTTAACTTTTTTATAATGACTACGAGTGAATCTCGCGGTTATACGTTTACTTGCCGTTGCATGCTGACTTTCTGGAGCTAAAACAGGTAGTACGAGATCCTCACTTTTATCATTAAATGCAAAAGCATTTATACTACCTATTGAAAAACTTACCGATATTGATACGGCAAGTGCAATGCGACATAGCTTTTGCATACATATTTCTCCAAACTATTTATTAACACAACTAAGCTTTAACAGGTGAATATATGTTCTGCATTTGTGTTTTTATAGTCATGCCCGAGTCTAACTGAACACTAATGTCATTACCTGTAATTTCTGTAATGATTGCATTCATAGGTAATTTACCTAACTGAACTTTAACATTACATCCAACAGTTATTGTAGCTAACTCTACAGGTTTCAATGCTGGTAACTCTTTTTTTATTACTTTACCCTTTGTTGATTTGACTGCTTTATACTTAGCCGAATCACGTTTAGTTTCTGCTGGAATTGTCGTTGAAGTATTGCTAGTACTGTCTGTAGACTTATGAGCTTTATATGCTTTTTTCGTTCCACCATCAGGTACTTTTTTAGTTGTAGAGGAATTTTTACCAAATTTTTCCTGGCTTTCTTTTAACGTTTTACTAGCATAATTAGCTTGATCTTCATCAATTTTAGCAACGTTATTTCCGTCAATATCAACACGGTATGTACCTAATTTTATTGCTTTAAGGTATCGCCAACTACTAGTGTAATGCCTTAATGCTTGACGTAAACGGGTTTTACTAACTGTTTCATCATTAGTAAGTTTTTCAGATAAATCTTGAAAAATTCCTACTTTTAAAGGCTTTACTTGCCCTTTAACTGAAAAGCATTCAGGAAACTTCTCGGTTAAGTAGGAAATAATGTCTTTAGTGCTTATTCGTTTAATTTCAGTTTCCATAAATACAACTTTTATACAATTTTAGTTAAATAGGTTAAATTAATAATCTTCTCGTTGAAGGTGCTGTTCTCTATTATCAAGAACGTGTCTACACCATTCATAAATATCTTCAGACTCTAAATCAGGCAACACTTCTTGCCCAATCCAAGCATCCCAAATTAAAGCTAATAACTGCTCTAATATTTCGGTTTCTATGTCATCCTCTGCTAAGTCATAAAGTGTATGATAAATTTCATTCACTTTCTCAGCGACAATTTCTTCTTCACCATCCCAATCACCAACAATAGCCTCGGAGACCAAATAATCATGTATTACAACAAATTCTTTCATATTAACTGATTCTTTTTCAAATATTACTCACTTGTAGCTGAAATTTATCAAATAATTGTACAATTGATTTTAAGCCTATTTGATCATTTTGATCAAAATGTTTAAAAAACGTACTACCAATATTTAATATCGCTATTATATCACCCTTCAGTTGTACAGGAGTAATAATTTCTGAGTTACTGAATGTCACACAATCAAGATGGCCATAAAATTGATGAACATCATCAATGAGCTGCTGCTTATGCTAGGGTACGTTAGCGCCAGTATCAGGAGATCGATACTCGATGTAATTTATTTTTTGTTAAATATAAAAGCTATGAAAAGATTATCAATGAAAACGCATAACATACCTTGAAATCACCTTAAATTAAAGCTTTTATCTAAGCAAAACCTTAATTTAAACACTTTATTTAGTCTTGAATAGAGAATTTCACTAAAACACTCGCCTTAATAACTTGATTACCCACTTGAGAGTTATGCTTAGGTGTTATTTCAGCAGACTTCAATATTGAACTAAAACGAGGACGAGCACTATAATAATTACTACTCAGTTCCTGAATATGGAGTAGTTTACCTAAAATGACATTTGAATGAATTGCTATTTTAGATGCTTTGTTCTTTGCATTTGTAAACGCTTGAACTAGCGCTTGTTGGTAATACTTTTCTGTATTTTCGATTGACATAGCTAAAGGAGAAATATGATTAACACCTAATTTAATAACCTTATTAAGAAATTTATCATAAACTTCTATACTTGAGAAATTAACGCTAATCGAACGTCTTAGTTCAAAATATTGTGGCTTTATATTATTTTTCACACTAACATCATTTTGTCCATTAACATCACCTACACCAACAAATACTTTATTGTGTCGGTTATTTGGATAACCATCATTCCCTACTCTTTGACTAACGGCTAAACCTTCTATCGTGATCGATGGTTTATCTTTTATTACCGTTAACGTAACCCTGGCTGAGTTGATGTCGTGACTTTTAACGCCAAGGTTTTTCGCAACTTGAACGACTTGATTACTTTTATGATCAACAACTGCTCTTATTTTATCCGAATGTCGACCTCGCTCTACAATGGCAATGTTTAATGAAAAACGGTCAGGCTCGGCTAAAACACTTGCTTGCCCCTTTACTTCAATATAAGGAGATTCCACATTCCAAGCCAAACTACTTACACTAATCATTAAAGTGATAACAGCTATTATATTAATAGAAAAAGGCATTAAAAACTTAGTCATGGATTACTCCTGCTTATTTATTTTATTATTTAATTTTCCTTCGTAAATTGCTTAAAACGCTGTTTTTCTTCATTAGAAGCATTGTGCCACCAATACGTTAACATAGCTAAAGCGTTAACTCGTATCAATGTATTTTCCGATTTTGGTGTCTCGACCGCGACTATAGAGGCTGTTGATAATGCTGAATTGTTTGTTTGAATTACTTGCTTTGATGCGAGTGCGCTGACAGCTATATTAACTTGCTTGGCTAACTTGTAATCAGAAACTTTCTCAAATGTTAACTTCAGTTGATTATTATTCTCATCTTTTAGTTTCAATTTAGGTGACTTTATAAAAGTTTCTGCCGCCGCTAAGTCCTTTATCTTAATAGTGCTTAGTTCGAGCTGATCTTGGTCAGTAATAGTAAACTTAACAACAAAATATTTTGATTCAACTACCCTATCTTCAGCAAATTCCAAGTCTTCAAAAACATCGTTATATCGCAAAACTAAAGCATGATTACCTGGG
>Ga0105358_10001004_pt1 | contig 14821 bp, 14 predicted proteins | sample GOMGulsemesocosm_5_FD_83509 | JGI IMG/M metagenome (GOLD analysis project Ga0105358, IMG submission 83509) | Methane-oxidizing microbial communities from mesocosms in the Gulf of Mexico - GOM15C Gulf of Mexico | ecosystem: Environmental > Aquatic > Marine > Cold seeps | place: Gulf of Mexico... | reverse complement strand
TATCACCTATTATTATTTTTTTATCATATTTACATAAATCATAATACATATTTAGAATATTTTCAAATTCTTTATTCGGATTTGACTCCAGTAAATTATCAATCATTTTTCTACATAAGTTTTGCGCTTCTTCTTCTGATTTAAAGTTTTCAATCTTCATATCTGAAAAAGCTTTTAATCTTTCAATTGCTCTTGATACTATAGGCCTTATAACATGTATAGGAACATTAGGATTTTTAAATCTAATATATTCTTTTATTGAATATGGTAATAATGGTTGTTTTTTATGCTTTATAACTTTTGCCATTGCTTTAAAGAAATTTAATTTAACTTCTTCATTTGCTAATTCTAGTTCATACATTAGATACCTTTTATTGATAAAAATTATTAGTATTATATAGTTTTCTATTTAAAATATTATTTAAAAAAAACAATAACTATTATTTAGATGTTTTTAGTTATTATTAATTACAAAAAATAATAAATAGTTAGCTTAAAGAAGGAATATAAACTAAATGAGTAAGACAATAGATATTAATCATGTCAAAGATATAGAAAATTTCCCTTGGCACTTGAATGTTTCCATAGAAGCAAAGACAATTACTTATAAAAATATCACTTTTGAACATCCAGTAATTCTTGCTGGAGCTAATAGTCTTACCTATAATAATAAACAATTTAAATATAATAATTCTATTCCAAATAATAAAAGGGAAATGCCAATAAATGAAAATAGTATTAATTTTGAAAACTGCACTTTTTCTAAATTAACAATAAAAAGTACATCAGAAGAAGTACAAAAAATTGATATTATTAATGGAACGATAGATGAATTAACTATTATTGATTGCGATATACATGGAAAATTTTATATTAATAAGCAATATGATAAAAATGAAAATAATATTAATATTATAAAATTAGTAATTAAAGATACTGTATTTCATGAAAACTTTAAACTTCACAATGCAAATGTAACTGAGGTAACTATTGAAGATACAGATTTTAAAAAACATGCAGATTTTTTTAAAAGTACATTTGATAAAGGTACTTTAGAAAATAACATTTCTGAAAAAACTAAAAAAGATGGAATTGTTTTTAAAGCTATTAACTTCAAAGGTTTAGCACTTTTTGGAGACACAGAGTTTAAAGAAAAGCTTATTTTTAAATATGTTACATTTGAAAGCTTTAGTCATTTTAGAAAAGCTAAGCTAAAAAAAGGTTTAGATTTAGATTATTCCAATATACAACAGGAAATGAATTTCTTTGATGTTCAAGAGCTTAATAATCAAGAGGCAAAAAATAATACTTCACAAGAAACATTTAGAATAATAAAACATAATTTTGAAAAAATTGGTAATAAAATTGAAGCAAATAAATATCATGCATTAGAACTAGAAAGAAAACAAAATACGCTTGAAAGTGAAAAGCCAAGAAAATGGTTAGAATACATTGTATTTAAGATTCATTCTCTAAGTTCTGAACATTCAACAAATTGGTTTAGAGTAATATTATGGTTGTTAATTATTGGTTCAATTACAACACTACTAAATATATCTGTTTTATTCTTATTAAGTTTACCAATATTTTATATAATATATTTATTAACTTTATTAGTTTCAAGTATTGAAACTGAAAGAATTGCAGTTATCACAATTATATTAGTTTGTATGGTAATATTTAAAATTGATAGTTTATTTACAAATCTAGCTATTATAACATTGTCAAATAGTAGTGTTGTATTTATAGGAGAATTACATGAAAAATTATCTACATGGGAAAAAGTAGTTTTATTTTTTAATAAAATATCTTTAGGATATTTATATTATCAATTTTTGTTATCAGTAAGAAAAGATACTAGAAAATAACTTTAATGGCAAAGCCTAACAAAGCACAAGAATAAGTACAAATTAAAAGGGCGAAAATATCGAGCTTTTAAATCTCAAATAAATAAAACTTAAAGACGAAACTATCAAGTCGTTTATCCACTTGTCCTTCAGTTAGGTCGTTATCTGAAGTAAGAATTTTTAGAAGAAATAAATATAATTAATGTGCCCAATTTGTGACTAATAATAAATAAAAAGGAATCTTCCAATATTTTTGATAAAAGTTACAATCATGATTTAATAGGTATTGTTAGTTATTATTAACTACAAAGATTGAATAAATAGTTAGTAATTCGATTTGTAGTTTTAAGTGTGTCGATTTTGTGCTCGAGAATTATAAATTATTACTTATAATTCTGTATATTTGAAAATGTAATTTTATAAACAATGCCATTTTATCACGTATTCATATATTTCATTATAATAAAATATATCACCTGTCTAAATATACTTTAACCATCATTTGGATAAAATCCAATTTATGAATAAAAAAAGATTAGTAGTGGCCTTCTCCGGACCGTCAAATAGTGGAAAAACAACAGCAATAGTTAAAGTATCAAATATCCTGCAAGATAGAGGTTTTAAAGTTTGCATCATTAAACATGATCCAAAAGATAAAGCTATGATTGATAGACCAGGAAAAGATTCTTTTAAGTTTGGTGAAACAGGTGCAGATGTTGTAGTTGTGAGTCCTAATAAAACTACTTTATTAAAAAAAGAAACTTCAACAATCAATGAAATGATTAATTTATTTAATAATTTCGATTATTTACTAGTTGAAGGTTTAAAAACTTTAGATTTACCTAGAATCTCTATTTTTAGAAATAACTTAGATGAAACTTATTTTAAAGTTACAGATGCAATAGCTAGTGATGACTCTATCAATAATGATGATATTCCATCATCAATTGAGAAGTTAAACTTAAACTCTCCAGAAGATATGATTATCTGGATTGATAAAAACGCAAAGAGAGTATAAATATGCAAGATATAATTAAAGCAATAGAAGAAGCAAGTATTAAGATCAAAGAATTGATAGAAACTGGTGATACGGGTAAGAGTGAACAAGAGAATTCAACAGGTGATACTCAATTAAAACTTGATATTGCTAGTGACGTAATTATTGAAGATATATTTAAAACTATTCCAAGTATTAAAGCTATTGTTTCAGAAGAACAAGAAGCGATTGTTCCTTTAAACGAAGATGGTGAATATTTAATTGCATATGATCCACTAGATGGTTCTTCTTTAGTAGATGTAAACTTATCAGTTGGTTCAATTTATGGGATTTATAAAAACAATTTTGATGCTAAAAGTATTATCGCTTCTGTTTATGTAGTATTTGGTCCTCGTGTAGAAATGGTTGTTGCAATTGATGATGTTAAAATGTATAGATTAAAAAAAGGTAAATTTGAATTTATTCAAACAATTACTTTAGATGAAAAAGGTAAGTTAAATGCTCCAGGTTCAACTCAAAACTGTTGGGCACCTTTTCATAAAGAATTAATTGATGATATTTTTAATGATGGCTATAGATTGAGATATTCAGGTGGAATGGTTCCTGATTTACATCAGATTTTACTTAAAGGTGGAGGTTTATTCTCATACCCAGGAACTACAGATAGACCAAAAGGTAAATTAAGACAGTTATTTGAAGTTTTCCCTTTTGCATATACATACGAAAAAGCAAATGGTCAAGCAGTTGATGGTTTTAAAAGAGCATTAGAAGTTGAAACTACTCATATTCACGATACTACACCTTGTTTCTTTGGGTCTAACACCGAAATTAATAGAGTTTTAGAAGTTTATAAAAAGAATGGATAAAACAAATGAATTTATGATTGATGAGTGGGAAATAAAACTTGATCAAAAACTAGTTCAAGTAAAAGAATGTCAAGTAACGAACTCCTTAGAGTCTTGTACTCCATGTGATAAGTTTTTTGACTGTGACTTAAGAAAGAAATACGTTGTGGCTGTTTATTCATCGATGAATAAAGGCGCTGGCGGTGGATTTGAATTTTAATATTATAATTTATAAAAGAGGTAAATAATGGAAGAATCTTGCAAAAATGTTTATATAACAACACCAATATACTATGTAAATGATGTAGCACATATAGGGCACGCTTATACAACAATAATAGCTGATATGTTAGCTAGATACTCAAGATTAACTGGTGCAAATACTTATTTCCTTACAGGAACTGATGAGCATGGACAAAAGATTGCACAAAGTGCAGAGATTAGAGGTAAAACTCCAAAAGAGTATGCTGATGAAGTGTCAGGTAAGTTTAAAACATTATGGGATGATTTTGATATTTCTTATGACAAATTTATTAGAACAACTGATGATGAACACAAAGTTGGTGTTCAAGAAGCATTCCAAAAAATGTATGATAAAGGTGATATTTACAAAGGTGACTATGAAGGTTATTATTGTGTGTCATGTGAAACATTTTTTACTGAAAAACAGTTAGTTGATGAACAATTTTGTCCTGATTGTGGAAAGCCTACAAATATTGTAAAAGAAGAAAGTTACTTCTTCAAATTATCAGCTTATGAAGATAGACTTCTTAAATGGTATGAAGAAAATGAAGACTGTATTCTTCCTAGATCTAAGAAAAATGAGATTGTTAATTTTGTTCAAGGTGGATTAAGAGATTTATCAATTTCTAGAACTTCTTTTGATTGGGGTGTTAAACTTCCTGAATCAATGAATGAACCAAAACATGTTATGTATGTTTGGCTTGATGCATTAATGAATTATATTACTGCACTTGGATATGGAACTGATGAAAAAAATATGAATCATTGGCCAGCTTCAACTCATTTAGTTGGAAAAGATATTCTAAGATTCCATTCTATTTATTGGCCAGCATTCTTAATGTCTTTAGATTTACCATTACCAAAACATATTGCAGCTCATGGTTGGTGGACTAGAGATGGTGAAAAGATGTCTAAATCAAAAGGAAATGTTGTTGATCCTAAAAAAGTAGCAGATGCTTATGGTCTTGATGCTTTTAGATACTTCATGTTAAGAGAAGTTCCTTTTGGTCAAGATGGTGATTTTTCACAAAAAGCTTTAATGGATAGAATTAACTCTGATTTAGGAAATGATTTAGGAAATTTATTAAATAGAATTTCTGGAATGAGTGGTAAATACTTTGATTTTAAAGTATCTTCTAAAGATGTTAAAAAATTCCATCAAAAAGAGTTAGATGAAGTAGAAGCAATTTTAGATAATGTTGAAGACTACTTATATAAAATGCAACTAAATAGATATCTAGAAGATATTTGGAAAGTATTAACAATTGCTAATAAAGCTATTGGTGATTATGAACCTTGGAACTTAATGAAAGAAGGCAAAACTGATGAAGCTATGGCTTTAGTTGCTTTAATTACAAATATTATGGCTAGAGTTTCACTTCTTTTAGATTCAGTTATGCCTGAAAAAATTGGTAAAATTGCAGCTTCTTTAGGAATTACAATTAATAATGAAACTTATATTTCTTTATTAAAAAATAAAGAATTAATCGCCGATACTACTATTACAAAAGTTGAACAACTATTCCCAAGAATTGAAGAGATTCTTTTAGAACAAGCAAAACCTGCTGTTGTTGAAACTTCTGTTGCAGAAAAAAAGTCTTCTAAAAAAGAAGAAGTTATTGAAGATGATAATCTAATCACTATTGATAAGTTTTTTGAAACATCTTTAAAAATTGGAACAATTGTAGAAGCAGAAGAAGTTCCAAAGTCTAAAAAACTTTTAAAATTACAAGTTGATTTAGGAGAAGGAAGAAATAGACAAATATTAGCAGGAATAAAAGAATTTTATTCTGCAGAAGAATTAGTAGGAACACAAGCATGTGTTGTTGCAAATTTAAAGCCAGCTAAATTAATGGGAATGCTTAGTGAAGGTATGTTAATGGCAGCTAAAGATGAGAATGGTTTATCTTTAATTAGACCAGAAACTCCTAAACAAATTGGAACTAAAATAAGCTAGTGCAAATTACCTCTATTCTAGATATTATTGATGGAAAACTTTTAAATTCTCCATCAATATCTTTTGTATATTTTTTTAAAACTAATGTATCAAAAGTTAAAGAAGGAGATCTTTTTATAGCTTATAATTTGGATGATATTCAAATAGCTATAGAAAAAGGTGCCTTTGCAATTATTAGTGAAAATTTTTATCCCATAACTGATAATGAAATAGCATGGATAAAAGTTGATAATCTTAATATATCACTTATTAAACTAATTAGATATAAACTTGCACTTTTTAATTTAAATGCTTTTTATTGTAAAGATGTAAGTTATGAACTACTTAATACTCTTTCTTCTTTATCAAGTAAAAATATTAAATTTGTTCCTTCTAAATTAAGAAACCTTGTTTCTTGTATTGACCATATAGATGAACAGACAAGTATAATTTCAAGTGATAGTAAGATATTAAATAAAATATACCCAAATAATTCAGATTTTGAAAAAGAAAACTTTGTAATATCAAATTTAGTAGAACATTCAATGTTTGAAGTTTCATTCACTTATGAAGATAGTTACTTTCAAAGAATTAAAATACCTAGTATTTATATAGAAGAATTTTTAAGAGTTTACAATTTTTTAGATATAAAAGAATTTGATGATTCTAAACTAAAAAATTTTAATCTTTTTAAGCCAATGTTTTTAGATAAAAATTTAGATATTGTAGAATTTGGTAAATCAGATAAATTTATTATCTCCCAAAATAAAGTTTCTTTAGTAGAAAAAGAAATAAATTATTTAAAAAATAAATTTACTTATGGAAAGATAATATATATTAGTTCTGCTCATTTAAAAGTCTTGCCTAATGAACAAATTATCTTAGAAGATATATCTAAAATTAAAAATATTCTAAAAAGTCAATCCTTTAATGCTTTATATATTGTTGGATTTGAGTTTGAAGATATTCAACAAACTCTTTTAAAAGAAGAAAAAGAGTTAAGTCTTTTCCAGTTTTAATATATAGTTCCAAAAGAACTTACTACTTTTCCTACAATTTTTATATCAGAATTATTCAGTACTTGTGAAGGGTAGTCTTTATTATCTGAGATAATATCTAAATGTCCATCAACTCTTTTTTGTATTCTTTTTACAAATAAACCATGAACTGTTGTAAAAGCGTATATTCCATCTCTTGAACAATCATTTTTTGTTTTATCTAAAAATATAATATTATCATCGTTTAGTGTAGGTTCCATTGAATCCCCTACTACATTAATTGCATCAATATTTTTTAAATTATCCTTTCCTCCTAGTATACTTATAAAATATGGAGGTACTTCTAAAGATTCAAAATCATCATGGTTTTCATATGCTCCACCACCAGCACTAACTGAAACTTCAGGAAAATATTTTATCCAATATTTATCAGTACTATCAACAAGTGAACCAGGGTTTTGATTGTAAAGTAGCCAATTGATTGATATTTTCTTTTTTGCACAAAAATTTAATATATTTGAGTAAGGAATTTTACCTCTATTTTTCATAGTTGCAAAATTTGCTTGTGATAATTCTAAAGAATTTGCTACATCTTTATCAAAAATCTTACCATTTACACCATCAGTACTAAGTATATCTTTTAACTTGTCTATGATTTCACTTACAATAAGCATTTTAATCCTTTTACATAGTCTTTACATAATTATATTACAAAATGCAATATTTTACAAGTAAATATAAAATATATAATAGAATTTGAAATATTTAATACAAAAGGATACAAAATGGCAAGAAAAATTATTGAAACAAGAAATAACGTTATGAATTTTTTTCATAAAGTAGATACTTTAATTTACCAGTTTGGCGATAAAGTATTATAAAAAAATCAAATTTATAAATTTAATAAAAATCAAAGATAAAAATAAATGTTAATAAAGCAAGTTTAATATATTATTACACTAATAATCACATTGTGGTAATCATGGAGACTATTATGGAAATAAACTTAGTTACGGAAGCATTAAAATTTATGGCATTAGGAATGGGTGTAGTTTTCTCATTTTTAGTTATTATGATTTTTGTGCTTAAAGCTCAGGCTGCATTATTAACGAAATATTTTCCCGTAAAGAAAGTAGAAGCTGTTAAAAGGCCTCAGGCAAATGCATCATCAAATGAAACTGCAAAAGTAGCTGCTATTGTTGCAGCTGTACAACATCATAAAAATCTAAAAGGTTAATATTAATGGCAAAAAAATATATAGATGTTATGGATACTACATTTAGAGATGGATTCCAATCTGTCTTTGGAGGTAGAGTTTTAATGAATGACTTTTTTCCAGCTGTTGAAGCTGCGAAAGATGCTGGTATAACTCATTTTGAGTTCGGTGGTGGAGCTAGGTTCCAATCTTTATTCTTCTATTTACAAGAAAATGCATTTGAAATGATGGACAAGTTTAGAGAAATTGTTGGTGCAGATGCAAACTTACAAACTTTAGCTAGAGGTATCAATACAGTAATGTTAGATACAGGTTCTAGAGAACTAATAGACTTACATGCAAAAATGTTTGCAAAACACGGTACAACAACAATCAGAAACTTTGATGCTTTAAATGATGTTCAAAACTTAGAATACTCTGCTGAGTGTATTAAGAGATATGGTTTAAATCACGAAGTTGTCGTTACTCTTATGGACTTACCTCCAGGTTGTACTGGTGCTCATGATGTTTCATTCTATGAAAAGACATTAAGACAAATTCTTGATAGTGGAATTCCACATGATTCTATTTGTTTTAAAGATGCTTCAGGAACTGCATCACCTCAAAAAGTATATGAAACAATTCAAATGGCTAGAAAACTAGTTGGAAATGATACTCATATTAGATTACATACTCACGAAACTGCTGGTGTTTCAGTGGCATGTTATTTAGCTGCATTAGAAGCAGGAGCTGATGGTATAGATTTAGCTGCAAGCCCAGTTTCAGGTGGAACTTCACAACCTGATATCTTAACAATGTTACATGCTGTTAAAGGTAAGAACTATGACTTAGGTGGTCTTGAGATTGATAAAATATTAAAATATCAAGAAGTATTAGCTCATTCTTTAAAAGATTACTTTATCCCACCAGAAGCTACACAAGTTTCTCCTTTAATTCCTTTCTCTCCAATGCCAGGTGGAGCATTAACTGCTAACACTCAAATGATGAGAGATAATGGAACATTAGATAAATTTCCAGAAGTTATTAAAGCAATGAGAGAAGTTGTTGAAAAAGGTGGATATGGTACATCAGTAACTCCTGTTTCTCAATTTTATTGGCAACAAGCATATGCAAATGTAATGTTTGGACCATGGAAGCAAATAGCACCTGGATATGGAAAAATGGTTCTTGGATATTTTGGTAAAACACCTGTTGCTCCAGATGAAAAAATAGTTGCACTTGCAGCTGAGAAATTAAAGATGGAACCAACTACTGAAAATCCTTTAGATATTGCAGACAGAGATGAAAAGAAAAAAATATCTGTTTGGAAGCAAAGATTAGAATTAGAAGAGATTGAAACAACTGAAGAAAATATTTTTATTGCTGCTGCTTGTGATGAAAAAGGTATCGCTTTCTTAAAAGGTGAATCAGTATTAAATGTTAGAAAAAATAGTTCTACATGTGAAAATGATAAAGAATGTAATTTAGGAGAAAATAATAGTATGAGTAATGCAAATGGAAACTATACAGTAGTAGTAGATGGTCAAAAGTTTAATGTATCAATTGCTGAAGGTAATGCTGATATTCAAGTTACACCTGTTGCTTCAAATGAAGCTACATCATCAGCAGCTCCTGTAGCATCAAATGGTAATGGAGTTGAAGTACCTGCAGTTGTTAATGGTGCTGTATGGAAAATTCTTGTTAAAGTTGGAGATAAAGTTGAAAAAGATCAACAAATTATGATTTTAGAAGCAATGAAAATGGAAATTGATATTAATGCTCCTGAAGCTGGAACTATTAAAGAAATTCTTGTTACACCAAATGCTGCGGTTGAAGAAGGCCAAACTTTAGTAATAATTGCTTAAGTAGAAGGTTTAAAATGAAAAAAAGCTTATTTCTAATTTTATTTACTCTTTTTGCTGTATTTTCAGTAAATTCTTTTGCAGCTTCAGCACCAGTTGAAGTTGAAGGAGAAAAAAAAGAGTATGAATCTAAATCTATGTCAGGTTTAATTGATTCCTTTTACAGTACAACTGGTATAAAAGCGATTCTTAATCCTCAAGAAGGATTAAAAGGCCCTCATGGTGAAGAATTAACAATTTTTGCACAAAGTGGTGGTAGAGTTATTATGATTATAATCTGTTTAATTCTATTTTATTTAGCTATTAAAAAAGGTTTTGAACCACTACTTCTAATTCCTATTGGTTTTGGTGGGATTCTAGCCAATATTCCAATTGCTGAAATTGCAGGTCCAGATGGAATGCTTGGTATAATCTATAATATGGGTATTACAAATGGGTTCTTCCCTCTCTTAATCTTTATGGGAGTTGGTGCTATGACTGACTTTGGTCCATTATTAGCAAATCCTAAAACAGCATTACTTGGTGGTGCAGCTCAATTTGGTATTTTTGGTTCATTAGTTGCAGCGGTATTATTATCACAATATGTACCAGGTATTAACTTTACTTTAGAACAAGCAGCAGCTATTTCTATTATTGGTGGAGCGGATGGTCCAACTTCTATTTTTATTGCTTCAGCATTAGCTCCTGAATTATTAGGTGCAATTGCAGTTGCTGCTTATTCTTATATGGCTTTAGTACCAGTTATTCAACCTCCAATTATGAGAGCGTTTACAAGTGTAACTGAAAGAAAAATTAAAATGAAAACTGCAAGAAAAGTTTCTAAATTAGAGAAAATTGTTTTCCCTCTGGTTGTAGTTATGCTAACTTTACTAATTTTACCAGATGCATCTCCCCTAATTGGAGCATTATGTTTAGGTAACTTTGCTAAAGAATCAGGAGTTGTTGATAGACTTTCTGATACAATGCAAAATTCATTAATTAATATAGTTACTATCTTCTTAGGATTAGGTGTTGGTTCAAAGTTAGCATCAGAACAATTTTTAGTAGCAGAAACTATGGGAATTATGGCAATTGGTCTTTTAGCATTCTCAGCAGGTACTGCAATGGGTGTTTTAATGGCAAAATTAATGAACTTATTAAGTTCAAAAGACAATCAGATTAACCCTTTAATAGGTGCTGCTGGTGTATCAGCAGTTCCTATGGCAGCTAGGGTTGTAAGTAAAGAAGCACAACAATATGATTCCTCGAACATTTTATTAATGCATGCGATGGGTCCTAATGTTGCTGGAGTAATTGGATCAGCCGTTGCAGCGGGTGTTCTTTTATCAATATTTAAATAAAAATTAATTAGTAGGAAGAATTAAATTATGTCTGAAATTAGAGACTCTTTAGGTCTAGAAAATGTTGGAATGGTTAGAAGAAATCTTGATGTAGATACATTAATGGATCATGCAGTAGCAAATGAAGGTGCGAAAGTATCTTCAACTGGTGCATTAATGATAGATACTGGTATTTTTACAGGTAGAAGTCCAAAAGATAAGTTTTTTGTAAACCAAGATCCATCAAATAAATATATTGCTTGGGGAGATATAAATAAAAAAGTATCTACTGAAGTTTATGAAGAACTATTAGTTACTTCAAAAAAACAATTAAGCAATAAAGACTTATATGTAACAGATGTATATTGTGGTGCATCTTTAGATTCTAGAAAATCAGTTAGGTTTATTACTGAAGTTGCTTGGCAAGCACATTTTATTAGAAATATGTTTATTGTTCCTAAAACTCAAGAAGAATTAGATAACTTTGTTCCTGATTTTACAATTTATAATGCATGTAAAACTGTAGATATGGCATATGCAAGCCATAACTTACATTCTGAAGTATATGTAGTATTTAATGTTGAAGAAAACATTGCAATGATTGGAGGAACTTGGTATGCTGGTGAAATGAAAAAAGGTGTTTTCTCAATGATGAATTATTGGCTTCCTTTAGAAGGTAAGTTAGCAATGCATTGTTCTGCAAATATTGGTGAAGATGGTGATACTGCACTATTCTTTGGATTATCAGGAACTGGTAAAACTACACTTTCAACTGATCCTAAAAGGGCTTTAATTGGTGATGATGAACATGGTTGGGATGATGATGGTGTATTTAATTTCGAAGGTGGATGTTATGCAAAAGTAATTAATCTTGATGGAAGTTCTGAGCCTGAAATTTTTGGTGCTATTAAAAAAGGTGCAATATTAGAAAATGTTGTTGCTGATGAAAATGGTGTTGTTGACTATACTAATGGGTCAAAAACTGAAAATACTAGAGTTTCTTATCCATTAGATCATATTGAAAATCATACGCCAGACATGATGGGTGGACACCCTACTAATATTATCTTCTTATGTGCTGATGCATTTGGTGTATTACCTCCTGTTGCAAAACTTGATAAACAACAAGCAATGTATTACTTCTTAAGTGGTTATACTGCAAAAGTAGCAGGAACTGAAAGAGGTATTACTGAACCAGTAGCAACATTTTCTTCATGTTTTGGTGAAGCATTCTTACCTTTAAACCCTACTGTATACGCTGAATTATTAGGTCAAAAAATTGACAAACATAAGGTAAATGTTTATCTTGTTAATACAGGATGGACAGGTGGAGCTTATGGTGTTGGTAAAAGAATGAGTATTAAAAATACTAGAGCTTGTATCAATGGAATATTAGATGGTTCAATTGAAAATTCTGAATTTGAAACTTTAGCAATATTTAATTTAGCAATTCCAAAAACATTAAATGGTGTTGATACAGTAGTATTAAATCCAAGAAATACTTGGTCTGATAAAACTGAATATGATGAAACTAAGAAAAAATTAGCTGGTATGTATATTAAGAACTTTAAGAAATACTTAACTTTAGAAAGTGAATATGATTTTACAGCTGCAGGACCAATTTTATAGGATATAATTTTTTTAATAAAGTTTACTGTTAAAAGGAGTGGATGTATTCACTCCTTTTTTTATAACTTAAAATAGGAGAATATATGAAATTATCAAATTTTTTAAAAGATATCAAAAACAATGAAGACGAGGTAGTCTATTACTGTTGTAAGCACTTATTATCAAAGAAATTTGATGTTGATAATGATTCAGTTGATGAGAATGAATTAAAAGAAATGTTTGTTGATTATAGCAATTTTTCAAAACTATTAAATGACTCTGCAGGTATAATTTATAAAAAATATGAATCAGAATTAAATGATGTTTATAAAGCTTTATGTAAAAAGTTTGATGAAAATCACGATAATAAGTATTTATTTGATTTTAGATTAGCAAGAGTAGTAAACCAAGAACCAGCACAATTTATGAATATTGAGGATAAGGATACCCAAGAAACTGTAATTCAAAAATTTGAGGATAAAAGTAATGTAATTTTAGAATCTAAATATTACAATAAAAATAAAGATTCATTATCAAATGAATTAATTCTTCCTCAAAGAACATTAGAATTAATTAAATCAGCTGTGCAAGCTTCTTAATTAATTTTGTATAAATAGAGTGAATTAACACTCTATTTGTATTTCCTCAATAATTTCTAAACCAAAACCATTTAATCCAACAAATGAATGTTTTCCACCACTTGTCATAAGTTTAATTTGTTTTACATTTAATGAATTAAGTATTTGTGCGCCAATTCCATAATCTTTTTGAGATTCTTTTGATTGCATATCATCACTTAAAAATATTAAAATTCCACTTTTTGATTGAAGGAAGTTAATTGTTTTTAACATTGAATGAAGTTTTTCATCATTTAAGAATAGTTTTATATCAGGAATTACTGTATGAAATTTAACATGTGTAACTTCACTTAATTCACCAAATACAATTGCCGTATGAACATTTCCAATATGATCTTCAAACTCTTGTTTTACAGCTTTTGTTCCAAAAAATATAATTTCATTAGTTAAAACATTTTCTACAAGATTTTCATGAGATAGTCTATACTCAACTAAATCAGAAATATAGATTTGTTTCATATTATGTTTTTGTGCAAAAATATCTAGATCATCACGTCTAGCCATTGTTCCATCTTCTTTCATAATTTCACAAATTACGGCTTCACCATTAAGTCCTGCTAATTTACATAAATCAACACTTCCTTCTGTATGACCAGTTCGTACAAGTACTCCACCATCTTTTGCAATTAATGGAAATATATGTCCAGGTCTAGCTAATTCAGGAGCTCTTGAAATTGGATTAGCCAATATTTTAATTGTATCATCTCTTTCCCCTGCACTAATTCCAGTTAAAGCATCTACTGCATCAACAGAAACTGTGAAAGCTGTTTCATAAGATGATGTATTCGAGCTAACCATTGGATTTAAATCTAATTTATTTGCAGTTTCTTTTGTAACAGACACGCAAATTAAACCTTTTGCATGTGTTGCCATAAAATTAACTTTTTCAGGAGTACTTAGAGGTGCTGCATAAACTAAATCACCTTCATTCTCTCTATCCTCATCATCAAGCATAATAACCATATTACCTTTTTGAATCTCTAAAATTGCTTCTTTTACTCTTTGTATTGCGTTCATTTTTCTTCTTTTTGTATAGTATTTGATATTTCCAATATTATATCAAAAATATTGAAATTTAATCTAAAATCTCTTGACAAAAATATACTTTTTTACTATAATTTCGGCAATTAAACGATTGGGGTATCGCCAAGTGGTAAGGCACCAGCTTTTGGTGCTGGTATTCGAAGGTTCGAATCCTTCTACCCCATCCATTTAAGTAAAAAATGATTGTCGCGGAATAGAGCAGCACGGTAGCTCGACGGGCTCATAACCCGTAGGTCGCTGGTTCAAATCCAGCTTCCGCAACCAATTTATTTAGCCATGTGTCAAGGTA
>Ga0105358_10001003_pt1 | contig 14834 bp, 15 predicted proteins | sample GOMGulsemesocosm_5_FD_83509 | JGI IMG/M metagenome (GOLD analysis project Ga0105358, IMG submission 83509) | Methane-oxidizing microbial communities from mesocosms in the Gulf of Mexico - GOM15C Gulf of Mexico | ecosystem: Environmental > Aquatic > Marine > Cold seeps | place: Gulf of Mexico... | reverse complement strand
CAATATGCCAATGACTTAGGTGGTATAGAGCTGCTTGATGCTAATTATCATAAACAAAACTTTTCTCGCCATAGCCACGAAGGTTATACCATAGGGGTAATTGAGTCTGGTGCACAACGTTTTTTTCGCACTGGTAGTGATCATATCGCGCCTCAACACAGTATTATTTTGGTTAATGCCGATGAAGTTCATAATGGTTGCTCTGCAACTGAAGATGGCTGGGCGTATCGTGCCATGTACCCGTTACCAGCGCTATTTGAAAGCATCAGTAAAGAGCTAGGCTTAAATCAAGGTGCACCTTATTTTCCTCAAGCAGTTGTTCACGACCAGCAACTTGCGCAGATGCTGCGATTAACTTTTACTACGCTCAACAATTCTGAAAATCGCTTATTGCGAGAAACGCTTATCTATTCGGCAATGGTTAAATTGATGTCTCGTCACGGCAAAAGTAAGCTTGCGTTTACACAATCTCAAGTAGATAAGAAACATTTACTTCTCGTAAAGCAGTTTCTAGATGAACATCCAGCAGCCGACATATCCTTAGAGGAACTCGCCAATTTGGCTGGAATCAGTGCGTGTCATCTATTAAGGCAATTTCAACGTTATTTTGGTTTGCCTCCCCATACCTATCAAATACAATCTAGGTTACGACTAGCTAAAAAATTAATTCGTCAGGGGCTTAAAATTCTTGATGTTGCTCTAGATTGTGGTTTTCACGACCAAAGTCATTTTCACCGTCACTTTAAACGAGCAATGGGAGTTACTCCTGGAACATACGCTAAAGCAGTAGGGGCTAATTCCGTACAATAGTATTGGCTAACCTTTAGGTAAGCTGTGATTAATGTTTTTTACAAGAGTGAACTATGACCGTATCAACTAATATTGCCCCTCTTCAGTTTTCGTCAAAATATACTGCTATGTGGCGGGGTGCTCTGGCAATATCGCCTTTGTCTATCGCTGTAATTCCCTGGGGAATACTGGCAGGTTCTTTTGCTATTGAAGTGGGCTTATCACCCCTTGAGTCACAGGCAATGTCAGCCATTGTGTTTGCCGGTGCAGCACAATTGGTGGCGCTTGGCATGATCAAAGCGGGCATTGGAATTTTTGGCATTTTGTTGACGACCCTTCTAATTACGTCTCGGCATTTTCTTTATAGCATGGCATTAAGGCGAGATATCAGCCCGTTACCAACAAGGTGGCGTTTATTACTCGGCTTTTTGTTAACGGACGAACTGTTTGCAATTGTTGCGACGGATAACTCGCAGCGGCATAAGTTTGATCGCTGGTATGCGTTAGGCGCTGGATTGTGTTTTTATATCAGTTGGAACATTGCTACCTTGCTAGGCGTGATTGCCGGAAAAAATATTCCTAACATAGAGGAGTGGGGCTTGGATTTTGCGATAGCCGCTACTTTTATTGCCTTAATAATTCCCTTAATTAAAAATAAATCTATTCTAATTAGCGTATTGGTCTCGTTAGTTAGCTCTGTGAGTTGTGTATTGTTAAATATTGAAGCTGGCTTATTGATTTCTGCCCTATTAGGTATGACTTGCGGTACCGTACATGAAAAATTCAAAGGGGAACGTGCATGATATGGTTAATTATTGTAGGGATGGCTAGCTTGGTATTTATCAGTCGTTATGTCTTTCTTGAGCCTAAATTACCGCTAAGGTTAAGTCATAATACGCAGCGATTTCTTAGTTATTCTGCTCCTGCTGTGCTAACGGCTATTTTAGCTCCTATTGTCTTAGTACGAGAAAATGCGTTGGCTATAACGCTTGATAATAACTATTTAATCGGCGCCGTTATAGCCTGTTTGCTGGCTTATTTTACTCGAAATACCTTGTTAACAGCGCTGGTGAGTATGGGGGTGTTTTTTTTCATACTTTAGCCAAGCCTAACCAAACACAATAAAAAATATCTTAATATTCATCCCAATAGGGATTGTCACCAAATCGTTGGGCAATAAAATCGATAAGTGATCTGCAACGTTCGGATAAAAAACGTGTTTGCGGATATACCGCATAGGCATGTATTGTCGCTAATTGATAATTATTCATTAGCGGCACTAACTGCCCAGCCCGAATTGCTTTATAGGTGATGAAGTTAGGCAGATAGCAAACCCCTTTCCCCTTAATCGCCATCGCTTTTAAAAAATCACCATTGTTCGCTTTCATTATAGTATTGAGATGAACAGTATGTAATTTACCTTTGTTGTCGGTAAGCGTTAATTTACCTTGTGCGTTATTACCATACTGTAAAAAATTTTGCTTACTAAGCTGAGCTAAGGTTTCTATATTACCGTGCTTTTCAATGTAGTCAGGGCTTGCGCATAACATATGATGAATAGGCGTTAATCGCTTTGCTTGTAAGCTTGAGTCTTTCAATTGTGCAATACGGATTGCTAACTCATAACCTTCTGCTAATAAATCTATATGGCGGTCGACAAAGTCTATCTGTAAATATAAGTTAGGGTGCAATAGAGAGAACTCATCAATGATTGGCGTTAAATGCAGTAAACCAAACGATAATGGCATGGTTATTTTTAACGTACCAGACAGAGACGTTTTTATTCCATGGGTTTGTGCGTTAAGCTCAGCAACTTCATCAATAATGCTAATAGCCCGTTGATAATATAACGATCCTGCTTCGGTCAATGCAGATTTACGCGTAGTTCTTGACAGTAATTGCGTCCCCAACCTATTTTCTAATTCCTTTAAGCGTTTACTTACTGCCGATTTTGCCATATTAAGCTGATCTGCGGCTTTACCTATACCGCCTGCTTCAACAATACGGATAAGCAACGCCATATCTTCCAATTGTCCCATATTATACCTATTGTTCACTTTTGGTGAATTATCATTTGCTAATTTTACTGTTTATTGAAATTTGGTCAACAACTAAACTGTACCTACTTGATAAAAAGACTGCAGCGAATGAGACAACTAAAACCTTTATTCGCACGACTTAAACGACTTACTTTTAAAGGAACAACAGATGACAAGATTACAACAACTTAGCGCCCCACTAGGACGCTTATTTTTAGCGACAATTTTTTTTACGTCAGGACTAACTAAAATAACATCGTACGCAGGTACTCAAGGGTACATGGACGCAATGGGTGTCCCTAGCATGTTACTGCCACTGGTTATTGCGTTAGAAGTACTTGGCGGTCTTGCCATTATTTTCGGTTGGAAAACTAAGGTTGTTGCACTGGTATTAGCAGGTTTTAGTATTGCCTCTGCGCTTTTATTTCACGCTGATTTTTCTGATCAAATGCAAATGGGCATGTTTATGAAAAATGTTGCCATCGCGGGCGGTTTTTTAATGTTAGTGGCGCAAGGTCCTGGTGCTTATGCACTTGATAACCGTGCTGCGCACTAAGCTTATACCCATGTTACCTCAAAATGCAGAATTCAGCTGGAATTAGAAACGCCTTTAGGCAGGGCATTGATTGAAGAGAATGGTTGTTCCCTTGTCAAAATCAATAACCTAGCATAAAGCGTTTCTAAACCAGCCCTACGGGGATGTCTGAGCAAATCATGCTCTTCGTAACACCTCTTTTTAAGGGAATAACCATTAATAAAAAGATGCGCCTTGATCATAAATAGCTCAGGCATCCTGAAACTCGCATCTTGAAGTATCATGGGTATAACTGTATCTATTAGATTGGAGCTTATAATGAAAAATAGAACACTGATTAAACAAATTACGGGCATTGATACTGCAGACGGTGATGGCGTAAAACTAACGCGCATTATCGGTTCACCAAAGTTGAACATGCTAGACCCCTTTTTGCTGCTTGATTGCTTTGAAAGTGACCAAGCACAAGATTACATCGGCGGCTTTCCTGAGCATCCACACCGTGGTTTTGAAACCGTAACCTATTTGCTCAATGGCAAAATGCGTCATAAAGATAATGCGGGCCATGAAGGTGTTATTGAACCCGGTGATGTTCAATGGATGACAGCAGGGCGTGGCATATTACACTCTGAAATGCCTGAGCAAGAAGACGGTTTATTGAAAGGTTTTCAATTATGGGTCAATTTGCCACGCGTTGCCAAAATGTCAGCACCTAAATACCAAGAATACTCGTCTGATATTTTACCGATAGAGCAATTAGATAATGGTGGCACTGTAAAGGTTATTGCGGGAGTTACCAATCATGGCACTGTCGGCCCAGTGAAAAACGATTATGTATTTCCAACTTACATGGATATTAAGTTACCTCAGAGTGGTGAATTCACTCAAACAATTACCAAAGGGCATAATGCTTTTATTTATGTACTAGAGGGAAGTATATCGATTAATAATGCTAGCAATAATCGCAAACAAACTTTAGCTGCCAAAACCTTAGGTATTCTCAGTGATGGTGAACAATTAAGCTTACAAAGTATAGAACAAGGTAGTCGATTTTTATTACTTGCAGGCAAACCATTGAACGAGCCAGTGGCACGTGGAGGGCCTTTTGTCATGAATAGTGAATCTGAGATACACCAAGCATTTTTTGATTATCAGCGTGGTCTTTTTTAAGACAATTATGAAATCAAAACGATTAAAACGATTAAAGCGATTAAAGCAGTTTAAGCAGTTTAAGCAGCTAAAGCTACAGCGGCAAAGCAGACAACGAGTACAATTTTTTGTACAGAATTTGGAGAAATAACATGGGATTATTAGTAAACGGTAAATGGCATGATCAATGGTATGACACTAAGTCGTCGGGCGGTCGCTTTGAGCGTAAAGCGCCTAGTTTTCGTAACTGGATAACGGCTGACGGTAGCGCTGGTCCATCGGGCGTTGGAGGGTTTAAAGCCGAGGCTAATCGCTATCATTTATATGTATCATTGGCTTGTCCTTGGGCACATCGCACCGTTATTTATCGTAAACTTAAAGGCTTAGAAGAGATGATTTCAATCTCAGTGGTAAATGCCTTTATGGGCGAAGAAGGCTGGACTTTCGCGCCAGGTGAGGGGGTTATTGCCGATCCTATTTTTAATGCCACCAACGCACATGAAATTTATACCGCCGCTCAAGCCGATTATACTGGCCGAGTAACCGTGCCTATTTTGTGGGATAAAAAGACCAACACAATTGTCAGTAATGAATCGCCAGAAATTATTCGTATGTTTAATTCTGCTTTTGATCAAATTGGCGCGCTGCCGGGGGACTATTCTCCGCCAGAAATTTTAGCTGAGATAGATGAGTTAAATGACTATATTTATCCAACCATTAATAATGGTGTTTATCGAGCTGGTTTTGCTACTACGAAAGAAGCTTATGAGGAAGCGGTGGTAGAAGTATTTGACGCATTAGACACAATAGAAGAGCGCCTAACAACACGCCGTTACTTAACGGGTAATACTATTACCGAAGCAGACTGGCGTTTGTTCACTACGTTAGTTCGTTTTGATGCTGTGTATGTTGGGCACTTTAAATGTAACTTGAGTCGCATTGTTGATTACCCCAATATTTGGGGCTATTTACGTGACCTATACCAAGTGCCAGGTATCGCTGACACGGTTTCCATGGACTACATCAAAGCACACTACTATGGTAGCCATGAAACCATTAACCCAACAGGCATTATTCCCGTAGGTCCAGTTATCAACTTTACTAGTGAACATGGCCGCGAACAGCTAGTTTAATCTAGCTATTTGAGCTAGCAAAGAGGAGTCACTGCTTCGTTAGCTCAATTAAAATCTTGCAGGAGAACATGGCAAATAAATAGCTTAATAAGCAATGGTGAAGCGCTGGTTACTGTGATTTTGTTGCTCTACTTCATCGACTAAAGCAATAGCAAAATCTTCGAAAGAAATAGCCGAATCTCCTTGCTCATCAACCAGTAACTCATCACTACCAAGACGGAAAGTACCAGTACGTTCTCCGGGTGAAATAACGGCGGGCGGGCTTAAATAACTCCAGTTAACCGATGTGTTTTTTTGACAAAGCTGATACTGCGCTAAGCAGGCTAGGGCAATATCACGCCAAGCAAGTGGCACCAAGTTAATATCATCAACCACTAATGTTCCCTGACTATTGGGCACGGTTAAACTTGCCGCTCCGCCTACTAATAATAATCTGACTTTAGTTTGCGCAAGCCCAGATAATAACGACTGAGCGGTTGTCACTAATTGGCTCTCTGCTCCTTGTGGTGGTCGCGTTGCACTGATAACAACATCTTGTCCAACGCTTAACCTTACTACATCGCTTACCTTGTCAGCTTCACCGTTAACTACCTTAGCCGCCGAGTTCAATCCTGTCGCTCGTGCAGAGTTTCGTAAAACTGCAGTGACCTCATGGCCGCGCATTATTGCTTCATCAATGACTCTTTTACCGACATTGCCCGCTGCACCAAAAACTGTAACTTTCATTTTTATCTCTCCACTTTATTGTTATTGTTGCTCATTGCATTGGCAACAATTTGATAGCGACAGTCTAGCAAGGGGGATTTTTTAAAGAATTAACCTAGGTTTATTCTGTGAAAAATAATGACTTTATAAAAGTCAGTTCAATCTCTTCACTAAACCTAGGTTAATTACACTCAATACTTTCTTGGCTAAGCTGCACTTATCATTTATCAATATTTCCAAGGGATTACCAAAATGAACAACTCGGCGATTGCGCAAGCCTATTTAGCAGATCTACATATTACCAATAAGGTACGAGACATAACATTTCTAAATGAGCTGCAAAGTAAGCATATTGCTCAGTACAGTTTTAATAGTCTCGGCGTGGTATTAGGACAAGAGCTACCATTAGATGTGGAGTCGTTATTTGATAAAATAGTGCAAAGGCGTCGCGGTGGTTATTGTTTTGAGCACAATAAATTGGTATTTACTGTGTTAGAAACGTTAAATTTTGATGTGCGGTTACTGCTCGCAAAAGTTGTATACAATAAAGATGTTGAAGTGGCAAGAACCCACAGAGTAACCTTGCTATCTTTCGATGGTACTGAGTATATTGTCGATGCTGGCTTTGGTCACTTGGGTGCTCGTTTTCCGGTAAAAATTGAGCTGGGTTTGATACAAGAACAAGGCGATGCTCAATACCGTATTATCAAAAATAAACGAGAAGAATACTGCTTTCAAGTCGTTAAAGAGGGGGACTTCTTTACCTTATATACTTTTGATTTACAGCACTATACGGAGTCAGATTGTTTGCTGGCTCACTTTTATTCTCACAAGCACCCCAATGCTGCCTTTGTGAATAACTTAGTGGTTAGTCGTAAGTTTTCAAATGAAATTAAATCGTTACGTAATGGCGAGTTTCATTATATTAGTGGTGGTATAACTAAGACCACTAAGATTATTGATGTTAAACAATTACATCAATTATTAACGCAGGTCTATCAACTTGATGTTGATATCGCGATTTCAGAGTTTTTATTTCATAAATTTATTGCTAACAAAGTAGCTGAATAATAAATATGAAACAAACACTAACAGATAACCTCATTTTGTTTATTTGGGTTAGTTTGATGGCCTCTTCATTTGTTGTCTCTGAACAATTGTTACCTTATGCCAATCCTATAGCGAGTACCTCATTAAGGTTTATATTAGCAACATTGATGATGTTAGCATTTGTCAAAAAGTCGTCATTACAACAAATAAACCGTACAACACTAGTGCAGTACAGCATTATCAGTTTGTTGTTGGTACTCTTTTTTTTAGGGCTATTTGAGGCACTAAAAACTACCACGGCCAGCAAAACATCGGTTATCTATACTTTAGTTCCTTTGTGTAGTGTCGTGCTGGCGTATTTTACCTTGAAAGTTGTTACCCCGTTAAAATTGATTTTTGCTTTTATTATCGGCTCTATTGGCGCTATTTGGGTATTATTTTCTGCTAGTCAACAAACGTTAACTTTTGGGCAATGGCAAGTTGGCGATAGCATTTTTTTAGGCGCCTGTTGCTGTTTGTCGCTGCATGTAATCCTAATTAAAAAGTGGGCAAACAATGTACCGGCGACGTTAGGTGCCTTTTTAATTATGTTGCTTGGTAGCATACTGTTACTGCCATTTTTACTACAGTTTGGCGATTTAAGTAATATTGCTTGGCAGCATAAACAATTCTGGCAAGTGTTATTGTATTTAACGGTATTTACTACAGTGGCGACTTTTATTTTACAGCAATATTTGCTAAAAAAAGTAGGTCCCAACAGGTTATTAGCTTTTACCTATTTGATTCCTATTTTAGTGATGATTCCACAGGGAGTGGAAAATATTTACAATTTAAATAGTACCCTAATTGGTGTCTTCCTTACTATTCTGGCACTCTACTTAATATCAAGTAAACCCACTAAGGCGTAAACTTTATCATGGATAGTATCACTGAATGAGCCTGCAAACCCATATGGAAGATTTCGTACAATACTTTTCAGGTACTGACCTAAGTATTGATAGTACCAATTTTGCTAAGTTTGGCCTAAAAGCCAAACTAAAGCATTATCACAAAGGACAATTGTTGATCACGCAAGGGCAAGCAGCACCAAAGCTGTATTTTCTTGTTAAAGGGTTTGTACGTTATATGAGTATTTCTATAGAAGGAAAAGAGTTTACCCAATCTTTTGCAAGTGCCCCCTGTATTAGCGGCTCAACTCGCGCAATGACTAGAAATGTTGACGCGCTATTTAGTATTGAAGCATTAGAAGATGTTATCTGTGTAGAGTTTGATTGGCAGACATTCTATCAACAAATGAAATCTCAACCTGGCTTTATGGCGGCGTATAACCGGTTATTAGAAAACATGTTTATTAAAAAAGAAGAACGTGAATACGCCTTTGTACAACACAGCGCCGAACAGCGTTATTTAACCTTTTTAGACAATAACCCCGAGTTACGCGATAAAGTTCCACTGAAGATGATCGCCTCACATATCGGTATCACGCCTATAGCGCTTAGTCGTATCCGTAAGAAGCTTAGATAGCAAGCCGGAGTAGGAGACTCAGCTAGGCAATCACGAAGTCGTATTGGCATGACTTCAAAGTGGTAGAACGTGACCTTTTTAACCGATTATTTAATTGAGATTTAAGGGGCTCTCTGTGCGCTTTATAGTAAGGAACTGAGAAGTTTAAGGTCTTCTTAGCGAGGAGAAGACCTTAACATCTAGCTTACAAAGTGCCATAGCTTCTGTTTTTGTTAAGCATTGATAGCTTGCTTTCTATGTAATGCCCTTGTTGAAATAATTACTGAAATAAGTGCTATAAGCCAGATTACGCCTTTCACAATAATTGCGTTAGTTTCAGTTGGGTTATTATCGCAAAGCGTCACTCCTCTTAATGAGCCCTCAAGATGCCCCCAAAATGCTGCATTCATAACGCCCAAAACGTAGGCCCAAGCGATGACCGATAGCAAATTAGCATAGGATTTTTTAGTTACTAAGGCCAAACCAGCACAAATAAGAATAGCTCCCATAATATAATCACCAGCCATAGTCATTGAATGAACAAGCCAGTGGTCTAAACCTCTTCGATAGGTCTCTAGTAAAGGTAAACCCAACCCTAGTAGCCAAGTAAAAAGAATAACAAATTTCATATTATTAGTGCTCCATATCTGATTTATTGAAATCATATAGGCTTGGATAAGATTTTTATTGCTATCTAACGACAAATTCTCCTCTTTAGAAGTCAATCTAATGGGCTAGGCTAAATTAGTTTCTAACATCAGGGGTCTTAGGGGATGCTCTGGAGCCTTTTTACAGTTTACTAATAAGGCTTCGCAATATAATGTAATTACAAAGTCGAATATTTCCATGTCTGTCTTTGGCACAAAGCGACTGAAAACAGCACCAATAATTAGGCATTGCTAACGCCTTCAAAGTGGCAGCTACTGCCCTTTGAGTTTAACTTTAGAAACTCAATATTTTAAAAATATCCTAATGGCTTTTTAGTGCGCAGGCTGTGTGAAAACTTACAAACAGATGTTATTCGGTTATTTTAAATGTATTCGTATTGTTTCAGGGCTCCGCGTAGCGGAGCCGATTTTATATAATATTGAATGTTTAAATTCTTGATAAGCTAATTTTGGCTTATATTGCTTCTGCTTGGACTCTTTGAAGGTGTTATCAAAGGGGTTGATGGCTATGCCATCATTGCTTTTATTAAGTTCTGTGAACCAAGGATTGAGACCATTCGATTCAAGTTGTAGGCCAGTACATGTAGGTTCATCTCGGTACTGACATTTTTGAATCTTTTTGTCTGGAAGTGTGTTGAGCCCATCCAATACTTTATCGTACCAAATGGATGCTCAACTGTTTGCTTTCTTATGATCATACTGTCTGGTTGGGATGTTAAAATCTCAGCCATTTGTTCTAGCCTGTTTTCATGTTCCCATCTCGTTATTTTTCTTTGTCCTTTGCCTGTTGTACATCTAGATTTTTACTGCATGCGCGACAAGTCATGATGTCTAAAAAGTATCGCTTGAGCGTGACACCTTTTTCTACCGCGGTAAAACGATAGGTCAGTACTTCATTTGCTGGGCAGATATAAATATCTTTCTCTGGATCATATTTAAATAATGAACGATTAAATATTCCTTTTTTTGCACTACCTATTTTCTAATGAGTTATTCGTGTCATATTACAGAGAAGCCTCAGAAATACCCTAATTCAGATAAAGATTTAATTTCTGTACTATCTAATTTGTTGAAATTAGGGAGCATTAAACTAGACTAAATAAAGACTTTGTGACGGATATTACTGGGAATTTTCCATAATATACTGTTGGGCATAATTTAATCAGGGAGAGAGCAATATGTATAAAGGAATAATTACAGCAATAATCGCCATATCAATAATCGGATGTATATCATTTGTTAACGCAAATACTGCCTTTGTTGGTTCTTCGAAGGAGTTAGCTCAAAAAGCCTATTTTATGCTTGAAGAATCCCCATTTGACAATGACGTATTTGAAAGCTCGGTTATGCTTATTAACAATGCTGCGGCTAAAAATAAGGATGAACCTTGGGTATATATTGCGCTTACTGAAGCTACCCTCCTGAATGGATATAATTATGGAAACTTTTTTAGTCGTAAATCATATTCACAAGGGACAATTGAAAAGGCTCAAAAATATGCGGACAAAGCAATAGTTTTAGGAAGGTCTGAAAGTCAAAGTTATGCAAACTTAGCTCGTATTTACATTATTCAAAAAAAATATAAAAAGGCTTGGTTTGAACTTAATAAAGCTTATCAATTAAATAACGCATCTTTTTATACTTGGTACTACAAGGCTGTAATTAACTATTACATGAAAGACTATACCAAAGCAGCAAGCCATCTAGACGAGGCTGAGCCCTTTAGGTTACACAATTACCAAAAAAGATTCATAACTCGAATTCGTCAAAAAGTTGCTCGGGCTGTCGGGAACAAAAAGTTAGAAGAAGCTATGTACCTTCGTAATATAAATGATTTTCCTGAAAGCGCATATATGTACGGTAACTATGGTAATTTTTTGTTAAAAAATAAAAGATATAACGAATCTATTGAGTATTATAAAAAAGCAATCCAAATCAATCCCTACAATCTTGCAAAAAGACAACTTGAAAAGGCAATCAAGTTGAGTAACGGTAGTTAATGCCTAACAAACCAATCAAGTCGGACAAATAACAGTTGGCTTTTGTTCTTGCGTCGCTTATGTTAACCAACTATTATTTGCCCATTATTGTGGGCGTTATGTATTAACTTATGATTATGTATTAACTTATGATTAAGTATCACATTATAGTTGGAGTGTTTTTTTCTCTTTTAATATCTCTAACAAGTTTACCTGCCTTATATAAAATATTTGGCTGTATGCCATTGATTGATGCAAGGTATCGTCTCTGTTTAGGGATCATAACTCTAGCTTCACTGTTTTTAATTAGCTTTCTTATTAGTTATAAATCATTAAAGGTAAATCAAACTAATGCTAAATTAAAAGTGCACGTCATAAATTTATTAATGGCTTTTATCGCATTTTTTATTAGTTTGTTTTTAATTTATACTTTTGGGCTTTCACAGATAATGTTACCTTTTAGTCCAGTGCGCTGTTAATACATAACAATTTGATTAAACGGACAAAAAATAGTTGGCTTTTGCTCCTTCGTCGCTAATTTTAGTAAATAACTTTTTACCTGTTATTGAGGTGGCAACGATACAAAATCTAATCCCAAATAGTGTATGACGCTGACAACCAAATGTCTCGAATGTGGCAATAGTGACGATTACCATAATCAATTAGCTTAGGTTTTTGTTAACTAGCCGGAAGGTTAACAAAAGTGCGCTAAGCAGAAGTGAGCAGTAATTAAATTTAACTTCCCCTATCGCCTCAGAAGCAGCCATTACAGCTTGAATTTACAAAGCGAACTAAATCCTTACACCAATCTGCTTCAATATTAAATTCACTATTCCAAATAAAGCTGAAAAAACATTCTATTGATGAAAGTTTGTTCACCCTAGTGTGGTCTATCTCTTATCGATATTAATTTTTTTGGAATTTACCATGAAATATTTAGTATTAAGCAAACGTCAACTTCCTATCATCAAACTATTAATCTTTTTTCTACTCCTTTTTGTATTTATCCCTATCAGCTATTCTTCAGATGTGTCCACCAGCTTTGAGACCACCAATACAAGTGGTTCATTCACATTAGGAACTTCGCCGAAAACGGTTACTTTTACCGATGGAGAGGCAAAATTCGCGGGGATTGCTTCGTTGTATCACTCTGGTTCGCAGGCTTTTATGGCGCAAAACAATACCGCTATCATAACCTTTGAAACTCCTGCGGCAATAATTAATGTTTTCTTAAAAGCACAATCGGGTGCGGTAGGTGCAACCGTTAGCATTTATGACATCAATAACATTTTAGTTGATAGTTATAGCGCAACGACCTCGTGGCAAGAAATAGACCTAGTATCAACTGAAGGAATATCCCGCATAGAATTAATTAATACAACATCAAGTTTTTCTGTGTTCGATGATTTTAGTTTTACCGCATTGACTGAAACACCTCCTTCGGTAGACCCTATAGAATTAGATGATCCCATTGGCATACCTATTTTTAGCGGCGGCCTAAAATTAAAACTAGAAGTACTCTCAGAAGGTTTAACTGCTCCGCTATGGGGAGTTTCAGCACCTACTATTTCTGACGAAATGTATGTCATTGATCAAGTCGGTAGTATTTGGTCTGTTGAATTATCTTCTGGTAATAAAGAGCTTATAGTTGATTTATCACAATTACTTGTTGCTATTGGGATCCCAGAATTCGGTGGGTTTGATGAACGGGGCTTATTAGGTATTGCTTTTCATCCTCAATTTGCTGATAACCATAAACTTTATACTTACAGCTCCCAACCGGTAAGTGGTGTTGCTGACTTTTCGACTATGCCTGATGGTGTTATCGCTGACCATCAGGGGGTATTAACAGAATGGCTTGCTACTATCGACGGGACAATTATTTTTGATGAAAATTCGGCAAGAGAAATATTGAGGATTGATGAACCACAATTTAACCATAATGGTGGGGCTATCGCTTTCGATGTTAATAACTTACTTTATGTTGCTATAGGTGATGGTGGTGGAGCTGATGATATTGATGGACAAAGCTTTATTGATACGGTGATGGTCGGACATGGTGATATGGGTAATGGTCAAAATAAAAACAATATCTTAGGGGCAATTATTCGCATCGATCCTCTAGGAAACAATAGCAGTAATGGGCGTTACGGTATTCCTGATTCAAACCCTTTTATAGATATGAATGGCCTAGATGAAATTTACGCTTATGGTTTACGCAATCCATATCGACTTTCATTTGATAGTCATACCGGCGTTTTATATGCCGCAGATGTTGGACAAAACGACATTGAAGAAATAAACATTATTACTTCAGGAGGAAATTATGGTTGGAATATTCGGGAGGGTAGTTTTGGCTTTTTTGCTAATGGAAATGATGATGGTTATGTTTTTGAGCAAACAGATAGCTCGGATACCATAGATCCAATTGTTGAATATGATCACGATGAGGGTATTGCCATTATTGGTGGTTTTGTTTATAGAGGCGTGACTTACAGTGATATGCAAGGCCATTATGTTTTTGGAGATTACAATGGTCGATTATTTTATATAAATAATGAAGGCACGATATCAGAGTTTCAATATGTTGATGAAATGGACATTGGCGCTGTTCTTGGTTTTGCACAAGATAGCGTAGGTGAATTATATGTATTAGCCAATGCCGATGGAATTCCTTCGGGTACAAGCGGTACAGTTTACCAAATAACTTTGCTACCGAACCAAGCCCCAACAGCCAATTCAGGTGACGAACAAACGGTTAACGAAGAAACACAGGTCACTTTAAATGCATCGCTTAGTGCAGATCCTGATGGTGATACCCTTAAATTTGAATGGACTCAAAACGCAGGGACTTCAGTAACGTTAAGTGACAACTCAAGTGCTACACCTAACTTCATGGCCCCTAGCGTAAATTCAAGCACGATACTTACTTTTACCGTTACCGTTAATGATGGTCATTTATTTGCGACTAGTGAGGTGAATATTACCGTGAACGATATATCTGCCCCACCACCAATGAATGAATCAGGTGGTGGAGGAGGTGCATTGTTCTACATACTTTTTATTTTATTAATCCTTGTTACTTACAAACAATACAGGCTCAAATTTTATGTTTAGCAATTAGATATATAGATGGAAAAGGGTACAAAAATCATGTCCGCTTTCGGTTCGAACATTTTTGAATCGACGAGTGAGTAAATGTGTCATACCCATCCAACACTTAATCGTACCGAACGGATGTTCAACGGTTTGCTTTCTGATTAGCATCAAGTCTGGCCGTTTTT
>Ga0105358_10001002_pt1 | contig 14841 bp, 12 predicted proteins | sample GOMGulsemesocosm_5_FD_83509 | JGI IMG/M metagenome (GOLD analysis project Ga0105358, IMG submission 83509) | Methane-oxidizing microbial communities from mesocosms in the Gulf of Mexico - GOM15C Gulf of Mexico | ecosystem: Environmental > Aquatic > Marine > Cold seeps | place: Gulf of Mexico... | reverse complement strand
TAATATATTTTGAAAACTCAACATCAGCCTTATTTATCGGCGTATTTTCAATAATATAGTAGTTATCATCAGTCCCGATAAGGGCATGTTTGTCTTCTTGTAAGTTGCGCCCTGACACATCTTCGTAAAGAAAATTAGAGCCGACAAAGCTGGTTCTTTTATCAGTAGCGGCAATGCGCTTTACGAGGTCTAGGGCAGGTAAATATAACCAGCGGTCGTCATCACTTTTTATTTTTTTATGTACCATAAAAACCATTTTGTTAACGTCGGCTGGGCGGTTGAAGTAGACGTATAGTTTTTGTTCACCAAGGTAAGCCTGATTTTTAATAACATCAGATGAGGGCTCATCGCGGCGAAGAATAGTAAACTCACGTGTTCTGGTGCGCTTTTGTGCATCAGTGATCGTCATTGTTACCTTTGCTCGGCCATCCTTGCCTTGGTAGTAAGCCATTTGATTTGTTCGATTAATGATTTCATCAACACTTGGTGTGGCGGCTATAACTAGGTTATGTGTCAGCAAGGTTGCTAAAACTAGGATGAGCTGTTGTATATTCATAGGGTGCTCCTGAAGGTAGACATTAATCAATTTTTTTGAAAAAGTATTTTTGCATCATTGTTAGCAACGCAGGAAGGATAAATAAAGAACTGATGCCGGCCAACAACAAGATGGCAGCGATAAAAATTCCTACGGTTTGATAAGGAACAAGAGGTGCAGCTAATAAAGGTAAGAAGCCTACGCCAACTACAATGGCATTGCGTGAGATCGCCATCGCTGGTTCGCTAAATAAAGGCTCGATAGCGGCTTTCCAAGAGCCATAGCGTTCAACGTAGTCACGCGCACGGCTTAAAAAGTGAATCGCATAATCAATGGCTAAGCCGATACTCAAAGAGCTTAATATTGCGACGGGCATATCATAATCTTTGCCAATGAGGCCAATAATTCCGTAGATAAGCCCCACGGTAACGGTGAGAGGAATCATTGATAATAGCCCCCAAACAAAGGATCTAAATAAGACGACCATCATAATAAAGACAACAAGAAAACTACCAGCAAATGATTTAACCATCCCCTTCACCATTTTTTCTTGCCAAACAACATTGATATGGGTTAAGCCGAACCAATTTGCTTTAAGGTTATGGGGAATGGGGTTATTCTTAATGTAATCAGCCACTTTTTGTTCGACATAGAACATGTCTTTATTGTCACCACTTTTAAGTTGAACCCAAAGGCTAGACTGACGAAAGTCGGGGGTCACAAAATGCCATAAATCATCAGGCCGATGGCTATTTTGATAAGTGATCAATGTTTGTGCAACTGCATTTGCACTGTTGGGTATTCGGAATTCTTCTGATTTACCAAGTAGTAATTCTCGATGCACGGTTTTAACAATGTCAGGCAAGCTATTAGACTTTCCAACCACTTCTAAACTATTAATGTAATTTTGTAGGTCAGCGAGATACGTGAGGGTGTCAGGTTGTTTAAAAATTTCACGGCGCTGGTGTTCGCTATCTAAGAAAAGTTGCGCTTGATCCCAAGTATCAAACTCATCATCGGTGGCATTGTCGAGACGTTCGTTAATGAGCTTATTTAGCTGATTTATTAAGCTTGTTTTGTCGCCGGTATGCTGTTCGATAGTTTGGCGTATATGGTTAAATATTAGATTAGCGTTAATATATTCGTCTTGTGTTGCGACACGCTCAACTTGTTCTAAACGGCTTAGTAAAGGAGGTTTGAAGTCACTTTTATTTACTGTCGTTTCATCCACTTCAAAGGCTAAATAGGCCATATAGGTGCCACCAAAGTGATCATTTAAAACACGATCAGCAACGCGAATGGGATGTGATTTGGCAAACCATTTTATAGGGTTATCATTAACATTAATTTGGATAATGCCATAGGCTGCTACCGCAACAGTGGCCAAGCTAAATAGGCAAATAAGTAGAGAGTGTTGGTAGGTAAAAACCCCCACCTTCTTTAATAAACGTGCCATCGGTGTGCTATGCGGTATCTTTTTCACACCTGTTTTTTGGATAAAGCTAGCAAGTTTGTGTTCAGGAATGGAGACGATAAAAGCAGGGATAAAGGTTACGGTCCAAATCCATGCGAAGAAAACCCCCAAGGTAATATAAATGCCAAACGTTTGCACCGGCGGAATGGGTGTTAAGGCTAGGGATGCAAAACCAGCCATTGTCGTTAACGTGGTTATCAGCATGGGCTTATACAATTCGCCCATGACATGAATAATGGTTTTACGCTTGTCTTGTAGCTGGGCATACCGATCAAAAAAATCAGACAGGATATGAATCGCATCAAGAATAGCGATGGGCATGATGAAAATGGGAATCATCGAGCTCATAATATGGATGGTGTTGCCAGTGATGACGAGCAAGCTCATGGTAGAGAGTGCGCAGACCATAGCAACAATCATTGGCGAGGTTATAAAGACTAAGTGCTTAAAAAACCACCATAAAAGTAAAAAAATAACCAGCATCGCTAGGGGAGCAGAAATGGCCATCTGCTTAAACATTTCAACCCCGAAGGTATCTTCGGCCACAGGTAAACCGGTGATGTAATAGTTTTCTTGTGTATCACCAAATTCTGAAATTTTAGCCAAGAGTTGTTGGCTAATTTGATAGCTTAAATGTTTGTCCGTTAGGGGTAGGTATAAGGCGATTGCTTTGCCATCATCGCTCACTAAGGTGCCATTGAGAAAAGGGATTTTTTGGGCGCGATCACGAATTGCAACGGCGTCGGACTCTGATGAAGGTGGTGCCGGCATTAACCAACTAAAATTGATACTGCCTAAACCACCTTGTTCAATATTGTCAACGGTGGATGGGGCAATAAGGTCTGCTGAAATAACACCGGCTGTTTTGCCAGCGCGCTCTTCATCGGGCCAATTTAAGTTAAGTGCAAACTGAGTTAATTGGTATATGTTACCTAACGTCTTGGTATTGAATACCCCTTGTTGATGTTGATCATTAGTAATGCCAACCACCACAATATCACTCAGGCTGAACTCATTTTTCATTTGATGGTTAAAGAGTCGAGCGGGTTCATCAGTGGAAAGCATGTTCTCAGGGTCAGTATCAACCTTGAGTGTCGGCAAAAAGGAAAATTGCTTAGGGTAGAAGTTAGGAAGGGCGGCAGCGGAGACTAATAAGAGTGTTAAAAGCCCCATTATCCAAGCTATCAACCTTGGTTGGTTGATTGAAAATAAGACAAGCGGATTAATTGATTTATTGTCGACTTCTGAATGCATTTTTTGAGCCTTAAGCTAAACAATCCTTTGATATATTATTAGCTATTAATATATACCAAAAAATTATTATAATCGCGATATTAATGTAATCATGGGCTTATTTTTGATCGGAATCAGGTTTGATTTAGCACAAGTTAATTATTGTAGGACTCTATAGTTTAGTGTCATTCGGGCAAGTTCTTGCGTAGTTGTTTTAATTTTCCACGTTGGGACTTGTTGTCCATACGCTTTTTTCTTGCGCCTTTGCTTGGTTTGGTTGCCCGCCGAGTTTTTGGGGTGATGGTGGCACTTTTTATTATGGCGCTTAAGCGCGCTAGTGCATCAGCTCTGTTCTTTTCTTGTGTGCGGTATTGCTGGGCTTTAATGATGATAATGCCATCTTTATTGATGCGTTGGTCTTGTCGAAGCAGTAAGCGTTGTTTGAAAAACTCTGGAAGTGAGGAGGCATTGATATCAAAACGTAAGTGAATAGCCGATGAGACTTTATTAACATTTTGCCCACCAGCGCCCTGTGCTCGAATGGCAGTGAGTTCTATTTCGTCATCATTTATGGATAGGTGTTGAGTAATGCGAAGCATGATGCATAAATGCTAATCAGTAGGGTGTCTATTTTCGCTTTTCAGCGCGACGCTTATTTTGCGCGCTTTGTTTTGCGGTAAATAAAATAAGTTCTTTTTCAGCCCATTCAGCAGCTTCGGCTTGAGTCTTAAACTGGCCTTGGCTTTTTGAAACAATGGTTTTTTTTGCGCTAGCGCGTCGAGTGATGTCTGCGCGCCAGCCGTCTTTTTCTTGAGAAGTGCTGAAGCCGTATTTTTTACTTTGGTTCATAGTTTTACTTTGAGTGAATGAAGTTAGGAAGGTTGTTGTTCAACAAGTCGAATACCGTCTTTAGAAATGGTAATGATACGCTGCTTATATAAACCGCCAATCGCTTTTTTAAATGCCCCTTTGCTCATGCCGAAGGTGTCAGCAATGATTTCTGGGTTTGATTTGTCGTGGATTGGTGAATAGCCATTATTCTTTTCTAAATAGTTAAGAATAATTTTGCTGTACTTGTCGCGTGTTTCTTTGCCGCCTTGAAGGCTAAGGTCTATTTTACCATCCGGTCTAATACGTTTAATAAAACCTTTTTTTGATTGTCCAAAACTTAATTTTTGGAACACATCGTTTTTGTATAAAACACCCCAGTGAGAATGATTGATAATGGCTTTAAAGCCTAAGTCTGTGCTATTAGCAATGATTAGGTCCACCTGTTGCTGGGGCGTAAAGTCGTGCGGCTTTTCATCATCAAGGAATTTATCTATTTTTGATGATGCGACAATGCGGCCATCATTTTTATCGAGGTATAGGTAAACTAAATAGGACTTGCCTACTTCCATTGGGCGATGTTGTTCAGCAAACGGCACGAGAACATCCTTTTCTAACCCCCAATCCAAAAAAGCACCAACATGCGTACGTGCAACAGCCTTTAAGTATGCAAATTCACCCACTTGGACTTTGGGCTTTTTAGTTGTGGCAATGGGGCGATCTTCCGAGTCGAGGTATACAAAAACATAAATCAATGCTCCAACTGTTAAATCATTTGGGGCATGCTTGTTTGGGAGCAGTACTTCACCCAATTCTTTTGCATCTAAATAAAAGCCGAAGTCGAGCGACTTGATGACTTCTAGTTGATGTGTTTTTCCAAGCGTAACCATGATGTGTTCCTAATGTGCGGTGTGGTTGAGATTATACAGGTCGTTGACAAGTTAGATGGCTAAAACAAACGAGTCACTTCAACTCAGCGCGTATTATTGGTTTTGTGTTTGCTAAGAATTGCCTTAGCGGTGAAAAATGTTGAACAACTAATTATGAGTTAGCGATTATCCCAGTAACGTTGCATTTCGTAATATAAGAACGAGGCAGTCCAGGTAATTAACACCAGCCCAGTCAGTGACTCTAGACCAGTTAAATGACGTAAATTACCGATGGGTTGAATGTCACCAAACCCAAGAGTCGTAAAAGTGGTGAATGATAAGTAGGTACAGTCAAGCAAACTCCCATCAAAATTCCCCTCTAAATGTCCCCAACCATCAGCGTGATGCATGTAATAGAACGCGAAAGCAAATACCCAAACTTCCACTGCATGAGCAATTAGGGCAGCAAATACACCAAAAAGAATCCTAAGGCGATGCTTCAGTGTCATGGTGGGGATATAGCGAGAAATACGATATAAAAATTCGTAATGAATGATGACGGCAATCGCGACAACTAAAGAATTTAAAACAAATACGTGAATCATTGTTTTGGGGAGTTAGGCTTTAAACGTAATGGGTATAGGTCAATTGTATACCTACGGGTACGAAATTATCGTGCCCGATATCAATTAATCATTCACTTCGTTGAGGTTGTGGGCAGGCCGGTAGTTTACCTTCCCACTTCTCAAGCGTGGTTAGATTGGAATAGTAGTTAGGTATTGGACGGCCGGAGGTGATGATAATAAACTAACGAGCTTGTCAATATCACCGCGTTCAGTCCGCCAGGCCATATAGCTTTCGTGATCACTGCGCTGATCCCACTTTTCAAGTAAAACAATATTGTGTATATCGTCTTCATCGCTGGTTACAACCACGCTTTGGCAGCCTTTGTAGGCACGAGTATCAGGGAGGATTGCCGTAAAAACACTTAATAACTCTTCTCGGTTTTCAGGATTAACTTGTAAATCTAAAATAACATCAATTGACATAGTGACACCTTTTTTTAAATGATTCGTTCATTGGACGATTAAGTATATGCCTATAAATTAAAGCTCGCAATAATTGGGAAGTGATCCGAAATATTGATCGTATCGTGTTGACGAATGGTTTTTGATTGGCAGGTGAGTAATGGCGAATAAAATAGGTAGTCCAATGTTCTATCGGGTGAAGTAACTTCAGGGTCGTTTGAATAAAAGCTGTGCCAAGCAGCTGGGTTTTTTTCGATGTCTTCCATTGTAGGGATGCACGGAAATTGGTTTGTTAGCTTGCAAATTTCCGAATCGGGTTGGTAGTGGATTTGCTGCCTCGTTGGGAGCGTGTTGTATTGATTGGGTGGAAGAAGATTGAAATCTCCAGCAATAATCCATGGAATGTTCTGACTGCTAAAGCTAGTTAATAATGAAGCAACTTGATTCACTTGTTTTTGTAATGTGTCAGTTTGTTTAGAGAATGCCTCTAGGTGGGTATTGAGAAGGACTAATTCTCCCCCTTCTTTGAATGGAATATGGGCTTCCAGTACGGCGCGCTTAATCCCTAGGTGTTTAGCAATAATGTTACCGGGTGTTAACGTGAGTTGATGGCGCTTGGCATTCGAAATAGGATGCTTTGAAAGTGTTGTAAGCTTCATCCCCGCACGACCTAAAACTCTGGGGTGGGGAACAAAGCTCGATTTCCAATAAAATGCAGAGGTATGGTAGCAATAACCGTCGGGTAATAATGCTAGCAGTGTTTGTAGTTGATCTTGCTTGCCTGTGCGTTTTGCGCCGTCATCGACTTCTTGTAAAAAGATGAAGTCAGGGTTTTCATCAATAATAACCTTGGCAACATCTTTAATCGTTTTTTGAATAGCATTTGGTGAGGGATGGGTGTCGGGGCCATTAGCGTCCGGCAGATCAAACCAAAAGACGTAATCTTTGCCGGCCATAAACTGAACATTATAAGAGAGCACTTTAATCTTACCTTTGTTGCTGAGTAAATCCGCGTCGGCAGTTTTTTCAATACTTTCTTGTTGTTCTTCTTTAGGGTAAAAACCTGATGCGAGTAGCGCTATAAATAGTAATAAAAAAACTAAAAATATGACGCTAATAGCGATCATTTTAGATGAATTTTTCGCCTAACTAGATCAATGTGGACGAGTAGTTGATAGACTTTTTCGGCATAGGATAGAGGTGTTTTTACTTTGTTAACCTCATTTTCAATGTGGCTTAATTGCTCGTCTAAATGTTGTCGCTGTTCTTCAGTGAGGGCGTGACCGTGAATTTTATCGTCAACAGCATGGAGTTCTTCATACCAGCGATAAATGCGCGAGCTGATGCGCCAGCGATATAAAGGTGGCATGACTTTAAATAATGGAATTAATAAGGCTAGCAAAGGGATGATCATAACGATGAAACGGTCGATCATAATCGCAGTCCAGAATGGTAGATAACGCATTAAAAAAGGCGGGCCATTCTTATAGTACCGCTTAGCAACATCACTAATAGGCGCGGTTAGATTATTACTATTTGGGAATTGGTTAGTTGCTGAAAAAACCCCTGATGCTTTGTGGGTATCTTGAATGGCTTGTAGTACGAGCACGGATAAGGCTGGATGAAAGTCCGTATTCATTAACAAGTTCGCCGTTGGTGCGAGTAGTACTTTATCTTCAGATGGAATGTTTTTTTGTAAATCAATAACGCCTTCAGGCAAGGTTATTTTTGATAAGAACGGGTGTAGGCGTTTGTATGCTTCGGCACGTTTTAATGAGGTTAAGTCTATGGATGCTGTTTGAAGCAATTGTTGAATAACTGGCGAATTAACCGAGCCAATAAAAAAGGCCGCATCAATATTGCCAGATATTAATTTCTTTGCCGCAATAGAACCAGCGTCATCGACAAAGGTAACGTTAGATTTGTTTAGCTTGTTATCGCTCATCAGTAACAGAGCTAAGTAGCGTGTACCACTTCCTTCAGGTCCGATGGCGACGGTCTGCCCCGCAAGATTTGTTAATTTTTGTAATGAAAAGCCTTTCCTGTGAAAGAGCCAAGTAGGCTCATAGTACAAACTGCCCAGAGACAATAACGGCGTGTCGGTTTGTGTTAAGCCTCCTTGTACAAAGGCAAGATCAGTCTCATTCGCTAATAAGCGTTTAAGATTTTCTGATGAACCAGCCGACGAATTAATACGTAAGGTAATACCTTGCTCTGCTAAACGTTCTTTATACTGAAGCGCATAAGCATAATAAGCACCTTCTTTGCTACCAGTGCTAATGCTGATCGTTGTGGGTGGGGCGGGTTCTACAAATTGATACGCTAGCCAAAAGCCGCCAACTAATAAGATAGCTCCAATGATAATGGTGATGACAGAGTCTTTATGAGACTTTCTTTCCGAGGCTGACATTTGAGGCGTCCTTGCGGTTAGTGTTTGATTGTTAGTTTCCAACAATAATGTATTTTTGGGTTACGTTCAAAGTCTTTTGATAACGTTTCTTTACTGATATTTTGGGTGGCCAAGTTTATGAGCGAATTTTCGTCTAATTTGAATTTACGGAAATTGGTTGAAAAGATCATAGTGCCTTTTTTCGTTAGCAACTTTGTTGCTTTGTTAATCAGCTCAACGTGGTCGCGTTGGATATCAAACACATTATCCATCCGCTTTGAATTGGAAAAAGTCGGCGGGTCAATAAAGATAAGTTCGTATTTTTTTTGTTCTTCAATCGCTTTATCGAGCCATTCCATGCAGTTAGCTCTAACCAGTTGATGCTTGTCTAAATTTAGCTTGTTCAGTTCAAAATTATTCTTTGCCCAATCTAAATAGGTTTTAGACATATCTACCGTTGTGGATGTGGTGGCGCCACCGAGTGCAGCATGAACACTGGCGGCACCTGTGTAAGCAAATAAATTCAAAAATTGTTTACCACTCGCTTGCTCTCCAATCCATTGGCGTATCGGGCGATGATCTAAGAATAATCCTGTGTCGAGGTAATCTTTGAAATTGACGAGGAACGTCGCATTACCTTCTTTGACTTCATGGAATCCACCGTCTGTACCTTGCTTTTCGTATTGTGTACTGCCTTTTTGGCGACGACGAATTTTAAGTGATAACTGCTTGGGAGGGACACCTAAAACCTCTGGCATGACCGCTAAGGCATCACGTAAACGCTGGATAGATTTTGCTTCGTCGATGGTTTTTGGAGCTTCGTATTCTTGTACATGTACCCACTTCTTTTCGCCGTCGTAAATGTCAATGGCGAGTGCGTACTCGGGTAAGTCAGCATCGTATAAACGGTAGCAATGAATGTCGTTTTTCTTAACCCAAGACTTTAGTTTCTTGATATTTTTGCGTAGGCGGTTTGCTAACATTGTTGCGCCTTCACTCCATTCGCCTGGTGTGGGCAATAAGGCTTTTTTTAAATTGTCGCCAATGTGTTGTTGTTGACTGGCGTGCTGCCCTTCAAAGTGTCGCTCTGGTGTCACCGAAAAGTTAAATACTTTACAGGGAATAGCACCGTTAAATAGTTGGTACGACTTATGTGATTTCAATGAAACATTAAACGCAAGCTCAGTATTGCCGGTGAATACAGACGCTTGCCAGCCGTTAAAGCGGGCTTTTAGTATACTGCCAATTTCTTGGTACAACGGTTCTAATTGTTTGATTTCACCGAGGCGCTCACCATAAGGCGGGTTGACGATAAATAACCCAGGCTTCCACGATTCATCAGGTATAACTTTTGACAGCGGGAGACTAACGGCTTTAACTGCCCCACTGAGATTAGCAGCTTTGATATTGGCTTTAGCAATGCCTGCATGTTTTATGCTGATGTCGGAACCGGTGATGGGCGGAATTCTATCCAATCCTTTTTCTCGACGATATTCCGCTTCTTTAATCAGCCTTTGCCAGATAGCGGGGCTATATTGTTTCCATGCTAAGAACCCGTAATACTCGCGAAGCAAACCGGGTGCTATGTCACCGGCCATCATAGCGGCTTCTGTTAATAAAGTACCTGAACCACACATTGGGTCATATAAGGCACCGCCTTGTGCTGCAATTTTGGGCCAGCCAGCGCGAATTAAAATCGCGGCGGCAAGGTTTTCTTTTAAAGGGGCTTCAACGGACTCAGCACGGTAATGACGGCGGTGCAAACTGTCGCCAGATAAATCTAAGCTAAGCGTTACTTTATCTTCATTAATATAAGCGTTAATGCGAATGTCCGGTTGTTCGCGTTGAACGTTCGGGCGATCATCAGAGGCTTCCTTGAACTGATCAACAATGGCATCTTTGACAACCTGTTCGGCATACCGTGAGTGGTTTATTTTTGATCGTCGGATGGAGGCATCGATAGCAAACGTTTTGCTTACATCAAAGTGTTTTGACCAATCTATTTTTAAAGCACCTGCGTAGAGTTGATCTGGTGTTTGCGCTGCATATCGAGCCAGTGGCATTAAAACGCGATTGGCAAGGCGAGACCATAGACAAATGCGCAATGCCATTTCCATATCGCCATCAAAGTAAACCCCTCCAGCAGCTGGCTTTACTTGTTGGGCACCAATTTGCTCCAGTTCGTCGGCTAGGATCAGCTCCATGCCTTTGGCGGTTGTCGCGAAATAGTTGGTAAGTTGTGACATGAATGTTCCTTTTGATCTTTATTGGCCGTGAATGCCTGATTTGCAGCGTACTAAGGCCGTTTAGCGTTGGTAGTAGATAGCATGATGACAGGTACCCATTTTAATCGTTTTCATGGCAAGGTAAAGGATGCAATAAGTGGCATATGGTCAGACAAAGAGAGAGATTTGTCTTGTTCTACAAATGCATTTTTCATCGATAACTGCGGGCTATAAAAATAATAGTCAATGGTTCTATCGGGTAGCTTAGTGTGTGCATTATTTGGGGAGTAGGTGAACCAAGCTTGCCGATGTTCAGACTTGGTATTGTCAAGGCTAGGTATTGCTAAATACTGCTGATACAAGGCTTTGATAGCGGAGTTTTTTTCATGATAACGACGCTGCTCTTTTGTTAATAGCGAGTATGTATTAGGTGGCAATAAGTTAAAGTCGCCAGAAATGACCCAAGGTTTTTTTGAGTTATTCAGTGATTGTAATCGTCCGTCAATTTGCTTGATTTGCCGCTCGAGCGTGCCAGTACCTTTGGAGAAAGCCGATAAGTGGGTATTTAAAATAACCAGTTCATTTGCTCCCTCAACGGGTAGGCGAACTTCTTGTAAAGCACGTTTGAGGTTGAATAATTGGTTAATAGGGTCTTGTGGTATTAGGCTGAGTTGAGTGCGTGTGGCAGACATAATTTTGTACTTTGAAATAATGCTCAGTTTTGTGCCAACTGCTCCCATAATGCGCGGGTGGGGTACATAGCTCGCTTTCCAATAAAAGCTACTGGAGTGGCAGACGTAATCATTTGGAAGCAACGCAAGTAATTGATCTAATTGATCGGCGTAATCTGTTCGTTGCGCGCCATCATCAACTTCTTGTAACAGGATGATATCTGGGTCTTGTTGTGTGATAAGGGCTGCTAGGCCGTGAAGGGTTTTTGTTACATCATTACTTGAGGGTCGTTCGTCTGGCCCTGCGTTATTAGGGAGGTCGTAAAAAAACACATAGTTTTTCCCTGCCATAAATTGTACATTTTGGTTGTACAGTTTAATAGACTGGCCTGCTGATAGGCTTGGTGCATTCTCTGCACAATGTATAGCTTCTTGCTGAATGGGTGCGGGGTGAAATGTGCTAAACCACACCATAGCAAATACACCTACTAGCAATAAGCTAAGTGAGAATAAGAGCCGATAGAACACTGTTTTAATAACCATAGCGATGAGCGTGTTTGTGTATCGCTTATAGAGATACGCTGCTATTTCAGCTTAATAGCGATACTGTCTATATTATTATGATGTAAGCGATTTTGAATTTTATCAACCATTCTAAATGATGTGTAAGGGCCTGATTTAACACGGTGCCAAATGCTGCCGCTTTGGTTGACTTTTTGCACGGTAGATTCAATACCTAACAGTGCCAAGCGGGCGCGTAACGTATCAGCTTGCTGAGCCTTTCTAAAAGAACCTATCTGAATAATAAACGTGCCGGGTTTGCTTTTCCCTGTACCTTCTAAACGTCGCCTTTCTTCAATTTCATGTTCTGGGATAACAATTTCCATATCTGGCAGTATTTGATAAAAATCAAAACGCGGTTTGCTACTCTCAAGAGGTTTTACGATATTTTGTGTAGGTTTTTTAACGTCGCGCACATCGTTTTGAATATGGGGTTGTTTTATATTGGCAGTAGGTTTGCTGGGGGCATCTTCCAAATCAGACAAAAACATCACAAAACCACCAATTAATAAACCGGTAATCAGCCACCAATAACCGGGGATGGGTTGCTTCTTTTTTCGAGCGTTATTACCGTTAACGCGATTTTTATAATCTCTAGGCACTACATTGACTCCGGAGCGTTAACGCCGAGTAGTTGTAAACCATTTGATAAGACTTGTTTTATTGCATTGATAAGAACAAGTCGCGCTTGCATGAGCTCTGTATCATCAACAATGAACTTATGTGAATTATAGTAACTGTGGAACTGAGTGGAAAGTTCACGCAAGTAATGATTAAGTTGATGCGGTTCGTACTGTTGAGCCGCTTGGGTTAACTTTTCTGGGTAACGGTTTAATGTGTCAATCAGATTGGTTTCGTGTGCTTGCGTTAATTTGTCTAAATTACTTAAGCCGTCAGTTGAGTTATACGTTAACCCTTTTTCGGCCAACAAGCGCATCACGCTGCAGACACGGGCATGAGCGTATTGCACGTAAAATAAAGGGTTCTCATTTGATTGAGAAGTCGCTAAATCGAGATCGAAGTCCATATGCTGTTCGGCTTTACGCATTACATAGAAATAACGTGCTGCATCAGAGCCAATTTCATCGCGCAGTTCTCTTAACGTCACAAACTGCCCGGATCGTGTGGACATTTGCATTTTTTCGCCATTTTTATATAGAACTGCAAACTGTACGAGTAACACATTCATACGCTCAGGGTCTGCCCCCATAGCTTGTAACGCGGCTTTAACACGCGGTACGTAACCGTGATGATCTGAACCCCAGATATCGATAATATCGTAGCCGCGTTCAAGGGTATGTAAATGGTAGGCAATGTCGGAAGCGAAGTAAGTGGTTAAACCATTATCACGAATGACCACGCGATCTTTTTCATCACCAAACTCGGTTGATTTGAACCACCATGCACCTTCTTTTTGGTACATATAGCCAGAGGCTTTAAGTTTCTCAATGGCTCTATCAATAGCACCATTATCCATCAGAGAGCGCTCTGAAAACCAGTCGTCGTAATGCACGCCAAACCCTTCAAGGTCTTGACGAATATCACCTAAAATAGATTTCAGCGCAGTATCGAAAATAATACGGTAATTGTCTTCGCCTAACAGTGTTTTTGCACGAATAATAAGGGCATCAATGTGCTTTTCTTTATCGCCGCCATTAGGCTCATCGGCAGTTATGTTGTCGAAAACATCATTAACTTGAGCGCTAAATACATCGCCGCGAGTGTCTTTAATTGTTGTTGCGATCTCTGAAACATAAGCACCTTTGTAACCGTTACTGGGAAAAGTGATCGTTTCGCCACAAGCTTCTAGGTAGCGTAGCCAAACGCTGGTTGCCAAAATATCCATTTGGCGGCCGGCATCATTGACGTAATATTCACGGTGCACGTTATAACCGATAGCGCTTAGCAAATTGGAGACCGTTGCGCCATACGCTGCGCCACGCCCATGTCCTACATGGAGGGGGCCGGTTGGATTGGCAGAGACGAATTCAACTTGTACTTTTTTACCATTGGCGATATTGGACGTACCAAAACGGGTGCCTTGCTTAAGAATATCTTTGATGACAGCATGCTGGCTGAGTGGGTTGATGAAAAAATTAATAAAACCTGGACCCGCTATATCAACGCTCGATACATCGCTGTCTACAGGCAAGTGGTCGATAATGGATTGTGCAATTTGGCGAGGGTTCTTTTTAGCAGGCTTTGCCAACATCATTGCGACGTTACTTGCGTAATCACCGTGGGATGGGTCACGCGTGTGCTCAACTTTGATAGTAGGCGTTAACTCTTCAGGCAGCTCCCCCTGAGTTTGTAGTGATGAAATGGCTTGCTGAAGCAAAGAGGCCAAACGTGTTTTCATATTAAATTTAGGTCGTCGATTTGTGTGCTGAATAGCCGTTAGGTGCTGAACACCGATGTCATTGAGTATTATCGCTTGTAGGGTGAAACTTGCAAGTCTAAACGGTGTTAAAACAAGTCGATGGGGTCAATATCAATGGACCAACGAACTTGACGTGATGACTTGAGTTTTTCGAGCTCGGGTAAGAGATGTTTTAAGAATTGATGGCGCGGTTTGCGCTGTGCAGACTCGATGAGTAATTGATACCGAAATCGCCCTGCTCTTTTAAGCATGGGAGCCGGAACAGGGCCTAGAATTTGGATATACGGCGCATGAGCACTAGAGATTAAACGCTTCACGTCATTTAGGAAGTTTAGAACTGCTTGTTCATTGATTGCATTGACTCGTAATAAAGCTTGATAGTGATATGGTGGTAGTTGAGCTTGCTGTCTTTCGTCCAACGCATCTTTTGCAAAACGCGCATAGCCATATTCAATTAATGTGTTCAGCAACGGGTGTTCGGGGTGGTGCGTTTGAATCAGTACTCGCCCTAGCTTCTCTTCACGCCCTGCACGACCAGCAACTTGTGTAATAAGTTGAGCCATGCGTTCGCTGGCTCTGAAATCGCAACTAAATAACCCTGCATCAATATCAACAATGCCCACTAAGGTGACATTTGGGAAGTGATGT